>Ga0224495_10000577_pt1 | contig 28730 bp, 23 predicted proteins | sample SF_Jul11_sed_USG_FD_168128 | JGI IMG/M metagenome (GOLD analysis project Ga0224495, IMG submission 168128) | Sediment microbial communities from San Francisco Bay, California, United States - SF_Jul11_sed_USGS_4_1 | ecosystem: Environmental > Aquatic > Marine > Sediment | place: USA: California... | reverse complement strand
TTTGGTGTTGCTTGCGACAAAGACTGGGGTTACGTTAACGAAGCCGCAGCCCGCTTTCAGAGCCTGCTCCGCATACCATTCTGTTGCCTTGACTGCCCCACTCGGCAGAAGATTAATCGAAACCTCGGCTTTGCTGCGTTTCAGCTCTTTTGCGACATCAACTTTTGATTCCGCGCTTTCCTTAACAACCTTCTTGAGAAGCGGCCCGATTCCGTCTAGAACTGGTCCCTTCAACACTTGGACTCCAAGTTTTGGCACGTCAGCAAACTTCAACGTGTTGTTAGGTTTAGCGAAAATAGCCTCTGACAGATCCTTGCCCACTTTTCGAGCGTCAATGTCAAAGGCACAAACGAACTCGATGTCTCGAGGGTGGTAGCCGCCTAAGAGCAGATGCCTCAAACCGAGGGCTTGCTCTTCTTTCTTAGCCTTCCCGTAATAGCTCACGCCCTGTACTAGGGACGAAGCACAATTTCCCACGCCACTCAGGGCAACTCGGATTTTCGACATAACCATGACCCTTCAGATGGAAGTAAGCTCGTATTGTGTGCGTTTCCGCTCAAAAGCTTGCCGTATCAGACGCCGTTACGAGTGAAATATGAGAGTCCAATCGTGGGTCGGGTCTGTTTTTTTCTAACTAGCTAGTCGTTCAATAGGTGTATACCGCTCGTTTATTCCTGACCGTTGCAGAACCTCTTGCCACAATCGGAGACCTTTTTCACTTCGCCATTTTAACGGAGCCGGAATACCTATCACCACGAGCTTGTCACCTTTCTTAACCTTCTCCGCTGAAATGCACCTGCCGTCATCATGCTTCACTGCTGTGATTATGTCAGGCGCTATAGCAGCAAGCCTTCCGTCTTTGTGGGCAACCAAGAACTCGTTTTTCGCTTTCAGTTCAAACAATGATCCCTTTTTTCCATGTGCTTCTTTCAGCTTCAGCGTAGTCCATGTGAACCCGCTTCGCGTTTCCCGTTCCGACTTGGAGACGATGCCATCGAAAAGAAAGAAGCCTTTGGTCTCCTTCAGAACTGCCTTTATGGGATCTACGGCTTTTCTGAGCAGCATGCCCACTCTGATTGACATCGACAAAGTATTCTGAACAGGCGAAGTCTTCACCTGCTTTCCAGTCAAGACTCGGCGAGCAGTGTACACCGTTTGGTTCCATTCGGCGGCAAGCGCCCGAGCGATTCTTTCAGCCGCCTTGGAGTCACTTGTCTGCTTGATCAACACCATGTTTCCCGCGTCGACATCTGCAACAGCCATAGGCGCCAAGGGAATATCATCTATGGTGTAGACTTTGAGATGCACCTCGGGCACAGCTCTACCTGCGCCATCAGCATCGACGATTGGAATGCCTCTTCTCGCAGCGACATCCACAGCTGCTAAAGTGTTGAAACCGCCTAACTCAACAGGGATCATGGCAAACGCTTTCCTGCCCAGAAACTCCTCAAGAGTAATCAAAGTCTTAACTGCAGCTTCACTGTGGTAGGCAGCGTTTGCAGTGGCACCTACACATGCAAAATTGACCACGATCTGGTTGTCCGGAACCTCTTTCGGATCGATGAGCCGGACTGAGCAACGACTCTCAACCAGTCTTTCAACTATGTTGAGACCTATCCGTGGATCGCCGCCTCCCCCTGAAGAAAATATGGCAGCTCCTTCAACCAAATCTGTCAAGTCCTGATGCGTGAGCTTCTTCATTCTTGGGCACGCTCTGGTAAGCTTGAGTTTAGTCTTTACCTGTTGCATTCTGCCAATATCACATAGATCAGTTTTTTGGCATTAGGTTCGCCTTTCTCTCCACAGATCATGTGCATTGGCAACCAGAAAGCGTTTATCTGACGGCCTAGGCATGAGAGTGGTCTCATCTTGGTGTTCAGCTATGGTTGCCAAAGTTGCCGTTGTAAGTCTGGAGCAAGGCGCAGAGCAAGCTTTCAGTCAAGCGCTAAAGCTTATCGGAAAAATCGACGATTTGAACACGCCAAAGCGATCTGTAACCATAAAGGTCGGCATCTTTGACCCAAAATCAAACCATCACACAACTGTTGAAGTCGTTGACGCCATCATCAAGGGCTTCAGCAAGGCTCCAAAGATATACGTCGTTGAATCTGACAACTACAAGGGCAAAGGAACAGTCAGGCTTCAAAAGTGGAAGCCGCTTTTCTCTGAACGAGTCATCCCCTTTAGCCTGTCAGAAGACGCGGAAACACGACAAGCTAAGATCGCTGGCGAAGACATTGGGTTGTCGCATGTTCTCTTTAAACCCAACGTGCTCGTAAGCACTCACGTTTTACGCACGTATGATCAAGGAAGTATTCTGAAGAATCTCTTAGGCGTGATTCCAGACAGGAGAAAGGTCAGGTTTCATAAGAAGCTGGGAGCAGCTTTGATGGACGCTTACGAGGCGATAGGCGGAATTGATTTAGCGGTTCTTGATGGCACACACGCAGTGCTAGGTGTAGGCCTACAGGCAAAGCGAGTTCCCGCAAACATTCTCCTCGTAAGCAGAGACGCAGTGGCAGTTGAAGTTGTTGGCGCAACCATCATGGGTCTGAAACCTGAAGAAGTACCCGTTATACGAGAAGCCATGAACAGAGGCATAGGCGAAAGCAACATCGACAAGATAGAGATTGTGGGAGCAACATTAGCTGATCTTAAAGAGAAATTCAATCAGTTGACTGCCCAAAACAAGCCGGATTAGAGCGGTCCTCTGTTCATCCTTAAAGTTTGACCGAGATCAACGGTTGATTTATTATTCAGTAGCGCGGTAAGAGTCTGTAAAATCTGTTAATATCCAACTGAGGTTTCTCACTTGCAGAGTATAGAAAAGGCTGACAAAATCATTGAACTGGCAAAACGCCGAGGCTTCTTCTGGCCATCATATGAAATTTACGGAGGCGTCAGCGGCTTCGTCACCTTTGGACCCCTCGGCGCTGTATTGAAACGTCGCATAGAGGACAGATTTCGCGAGTTCTACACACGTCCTTTAGGCATCTTAGAGATAGAGTCATCGGTCATTCTGCCATCCAAAGTGTTCGAAGCCTCGGGCCACATAGATCACTTCAAGGAACCCTTAGTCGAATGCACTAGCTGCAGACGCAAGTTCCGAGCTGACCACCTGTTACAGGAGCAGGCTAAGATGAGCGACACCGAAACCGAGAAACTCAGCCTCGAAGAACTCAAAAAAGAAATCGACAAGCACAATGTGCGTTGCCCAGATTGCGGCGGCGTTCTAGGCGAACCACGATATTTCATGACGATGTTTGCCACAACTATTGGTCCATATTCTGATGCTGTAGGCTATGGAAGACCCGAAGCTGCACAAAGCATCTTTGTCGAATTCCGCCGACTCTGGGAGCTAGCTCGAGAACGATTGCCTTTCGGCGTGGTTCAAATAGGTCATGCGTTGAGAAACGAGATTTCGCCTCGTCAAGGTCCTATACGGCTTAGAGAATTCACTATTATGGATGTTGAATATTTCTTCGACCCTGAAGAACCCAACTGCGTTCAGTTAAAAGATGTTGAAAACGAGACTCTCCAGCTAGTCCGTGCTGAGACCAAGATGAAGGGTGAAAAAACACACACCACAGTCACCGTTAAAGAAGCCCTTCAAAAAGGTTTCATCAAAGCTGTGTGGCAAGCCTACTTCATGGCTATGGCTAAACGCTTTCTCAGAGAGCTAGGCGTCCCAGACGAAAAGCAACGTTTCATGGAGAAACTCGAATGGGAAAGAGCCCACTATTCAACGCAGAGCTTTGACCAAGAAATCCTTCTGGAACGCTGGGGCTGGACTGAGGTCTCAGGACATGCCTATCGCACAGACTACGACTTGAAGAAGCACATGGAAGCAAGCGGCGTCGACATGCGAGCGTTCAAAGAAGGAAGAAGGTTCATCCCTCATGTGGTAGAGCCCAGCTTTGGCTCTGACCGTCTTGCCTACGTTGCTGTGGAATTCGCTTACCAAGCAAAGAAAGATCGTGCGTTGCTAAGTCTGCCAAGGGAACTGGCGCCTGTGCATATTGGGGTGTATCCATTAGTTGGCAAAGACGGGCTGCCTGAAAAAGCCATGCAACTCTACCAGAGCTTGGTAAAAGAAGGTTTCACGGTTGAATACGATGAATCTGGCTCCATCGGACGACGCTACGCTAGAGCAGATGAAGCAGGCACACCCTTGGGAGTAACAGTGGACTATGATAGCTTGAAGGACAACGCAGTTACAATAAGAGACAGGGATTCATGGAAGCAGGTCCGGACGCCAATTGATCAACTTCCTAGTCTTCTCAGAGATTACTTCCATCACAAGAAAGAGTTTGAAGACCTAGGTCGGCTTGTCAAGGGTTAACCGTTTTCAGCACGTCGAAAATCTCGTCAAGCCTTCGTATACTTCTGGTTCCAGGGGGGAGTTTGAGACACACGTCGGTGAACAGTTCCTGCGTTGATGAGCCTTTTCTCCTAATCAGAACCGGCATCATGCCCACTTTCTCTGCGCCTTCATAGTCTGCTTTAAAGTTGTCGCCAACGAAAATGGCTTCACTTGGTCTTATGCCAAGCTGTTTGAGCGCATGTTTGAAGGCTTTAGGGTGAGGTTTTCGTTTTCCTGTAGTGTTGACGCCGACTTTTACGTCGAAAAGGGCATCTAGTCCAGTCTTCGGCATTATTGATTCGATGTCTTCTTCAAATCCTCCGGTGATTATTCCCAGCTTCAGACCCATTTGTTTGAGCCTGAGCAGCGTTCTTTCAACATCTGGGTAGACGTGAAACTCGGCGTACTTCCACCATTGAGAGTCTATTGTTGCAGCAAGTCTTCTTGCTTTTGAGCCTTTAAGTCCAAGATGCTTCAATTGAACAATATTCCATTGAGTGTAGAACTGGTGCGCTGAAAGTCCCTCATGTTTCTTAATGTCGAATTCAGCGTTTCCTCGGACTAGGGCTTCTTTGACTTCTTCCAGACGTTTAGTTACGCTGTGATCGGCCAATATTCTTTGGAAAGTTATCTCTGGATGTGAATATACCAGAGTGTTTCCAAGGTCGAACAGGACGGCCTTGATCTTCAATGATGAGCACTTCTTGGTGCATTTGGTCTTGGTTCTAGGCGATATTTCCATATAATGTTAATAAGGCTTAGCAGCAATCATAGACTCCGAGTCTGCCGCACTTTAAGGCGCGGTGGGAGATTATTCATGGTCTTTCCGGTTGAAACAGAACAGCGTGTAAAACGCAGGGCTCTGACGCTCTGCCAAGACCACTTAAGGAAAGTTGTCGAAATTACGCGCAAGGTTCCCCAACTCTGCGATGATTTTGCTAAGGGCAACAAGGCTTCGGTAAAGCAATTGCATGCTGAAATACGAAAATCCGAGGAAGAGGTTGACATTGCGAGGCGGGGATTAGCGCAAGAACTGGCTGAAATCGGCGCAATACTCATCAGCAGAGAGGACTTTTTGCGCTTCACGAATCTCGTTAGCGAAATCGCCGATTTCTGCGAAGGCGTAGCATTCCGGCTATCAGAAATCGCTGAGCGAGGATGGAAAGTCCCCGCAGACGTGAAAAAAGGTCTGTGCAAATTGGCTGAAGCCGCATTTGAGACAGTGGCCAAACTGAGAGAGACAACGATGACACTTAACTATGGCGCAGCTAGGGCTGCAGAGAAAGCCCGCGAAGTCGAAGTAGCCGAAAGAGCTGTAGACGATCTGTACCGCGAGCTTGAAGTCAAAGTGCTTAGCAGCCAAATCGAAATTCCAGCGCTACTTCTGCTGAGAGACGTTTTACAGCTTATGGAAGACATGGCCGACAAAGCCGAAGACGCTTCCAACGCTGCTCGTATCTTGGCTTTCGCCATATAGACGTAAGGCGACTCAGAGAGAAATGATTGACAAAATCCAAGCAGAATTCATCGAAAACTTTCTAATCGTCTGGAACACAGCAAAGGGCTCTGCACTGTATCGTCAAGGCTACTATGGTAAGCCGATAGGCATCCCCAAACCCAAGCTTATGGAATTCAACGTGCCCCTTATCTTAGACCTCATGGAAGGCCTATACCTCACCGAAAAGAAGATGCTGACAGTCACTGAAGGCAAGAAAACAAAGAAAAAAGTCAGCTTGGCAAAGTTGAGGCAAACAGCACGCAAACTCTATGAAGAATTCGATCTAAAATATGCAGTCTACCGCGACCTCCGCGATCACGGATTAGTCGTAACACCTGGAATAAAGTTTGGCTGCGATTTCGCCGTCTACAAGCACGGTCCGGGCCTTGAGCATGCGCCTTTCATGGTCTCTGTTAAAAGAGCAACGGACGAGGTCACGGCAACTGAAATGGTAAAGGCCGGCAGACTGGCAACCACAGTGCGCAAACGCTTCATTATCGCGGTTCCAGAGAGGGAATCAGAGAAGATACGATACTTGATATTCAAATGGTTCAAAGCGTAGAAACACGATAGCCGATTAGTCCGCCTATTCTCTACTATTGTTCGCGCTGAACAATGCAAATCCTGCAATTGTCATTATTGCGGCGAGATACATGGTTGCTCTGAAATCTCCGAAAAGCTGAGCCACGACGCCACCTATAAGGGATCCAAACACTTGAGCTATGTTTATCACTGAACTGAGAATTCCTGACGATGTGGCTTTTTCAGCGTTATTTTTCATGAGGCAAAGCAGAGAGCCGACGTACATGAAAGCCCAAGAGCAAGCGAGAAGAACTTGAGCTGGAAGCAAATGTAGGAAGTTTCGGGCTAGCGTGAAAGAGAAGAATGTCGCTACAGCGAGCAGCAGTCCGATTCTTATCAGTCGCTTGCACTCGAAGCGGTCGAGGAACGGCATTACAATAAATTGGGTAGCTGTATTGACCGTGTATATTATGCCCACCCAGAACTTGTCGCCTCCTAGACTTGCGATATAAAGCGGATAAATGACCCATATCGTGTTTGCTCCGGTATGCCTAAGCAGGTAGGGAACGTACACACGCCAGTTTCTTTTCAACAATTCCTTTGGAAAGAAAGGAACCTCTAGGCGGGGGCCGTCAGCTTTTTTGATCGTCAAGGACAGAATAAAAGCCACCCAGAGGCAGAGCGATGCTGCAATGAATATGACATAGTACGAAGCGATTTCTGCGATCACGCCAGCCGTGAATGTTCCAACCGCCCATCCCAAAGCACCGACAGCGGCGAATCTGCCAAGTGGGCCTGCGGAATCGTATACGTAGACCATCAGGGCAGCGGGAAATATACCCAGAGAGAAGCCGGCTGCAGCTCGAATTACAGCCAAGAATACAGGGGTCGCTAGGAGAGGAAATGCGAAATGGGGGTCTGCGAGAATCTGCATGAAGAAGGTTACTGCGCTGACCGCCAATCCAAGGCTTATGAAGAGTCGTCTGCTGTGTATGTCGGATAAGCGTCCGAACAAGTATGATGAAATAAACATGGCGAGGGCGTAGGCTGCAATGATGATTCCGATCTGACTTTCAGTGCCACCTAGGTCTTGGGCCAGGTTAGGTACAAAGAGAAGCGATGACGATAGGGCGACACTGGAGAGAAAGTGGATTATGTATGGCTTCACCGTGTCATCTCACTGATAGAAGCGTCAAGTCAAAACTGACCCCTTAAAAAGCCTTTCTGGGAACTGCTCAAATAACCAAAAAAAGGTTGAAAGAAGGAGGTGAATGCATCATTTCCCTATCGCAGGCGGAATAGCTATCAAAGTCTGGGTTCGACATACACCCTTAAGCCGTAGGATTCGTTCAAGTATTTTTCCAAGGTCGTCCATTTTGGTGAACTCTACAAATGCCACGGTGTCAAATTGCCCAGCTACTGCGTGTGCCTTCTTCACTCCCTTGATCTTAACTGCGGACTCGGCAACATCCCAAATTGATCCGGGGTCTGCGTCTATAAGAACGTATGCTTCCATTTCGTTATCCTCCTGCTGAGTTCTCTGTAAGCCTCAGCAATAAGAACTTCGGAAATGTGACGAAGTGGGCTACGCTAGCCTTGTCTGTTTCTCGAATGAGACGAAATTTGACACTCGTGCGCCGATGAGCCTTATTTTTCGCTCTGGTCTCAGGTATGGTTGCATGAGTTCGTGTGCCGTTTTCTTGATGTCTTCAAGTCTGCTGGTTAGAAAGGGCAGAGTTCTGCCATGAGTGTGGGTCTCGAAGTTCTCGTAGCGAACTGTGACTGTGACTGTTTTAAAGAGAAAACGTTTTTCGTCAAGTTCCTTGTGCACATCTTCGCACAGCTTGTCAAGGACTTTGAAAATCAGGTTCCAATCGGATGTGTCCTTCTCGAACGTAATGTTCCTGCCTATGGACTTAACTTCGCCTTCGAATCCAACTTCGCTGCGATCTTGTCCTTGCGCGTAGAGATATAGTTGTGTGCCGAGCACTCCGAACTTTTCGGTCAAAACTGAGGGGTCGTAGCGAGCTAGGTCGCCAATTGTCTTGATTCCCAGTTTGTTGAGTTTTCGTGCAGTCTTTTTTCCAACCCAGAGCAGCTTGTCAATGTCCAAGGGTTCAAGAAATGCTTTAACGTTTTTTTCCTCAACAATAGTCAGTCCATCAGGTTTCTGCATGTCGCTGGCTATTTTTGCGACTAGCTTGTTAGGGCCAACTCCGATTGAACAGGTCAACCCTTCCTTGTCATTAATCTCTTTCTTGATCTGCGATGCTAGCTGGCTTGCTTCTTCGAGGTTTCCCATGCGTGAGCTCACATCTAGGAAGGCTTCGTCTATGCCCCAAGACTCAAACTTGTCAGCGTGAGATCTCAGAATACTCATGATTCGGGACGAAACTTGCAGATACAGCGGAATGTTAACTGGCAAGAAAGCGGCTTCTGGGCACAGTTTCCAAGCTTTTGTGATAGGCATACCTGACTTGATTCCATATTTTCTGGCCTCGTAATTACAGGTGCTGACCACGCCTCGACCTTTTCCGCCTTTAGGGTCAGCGCCGACAACAACAGGTCTGCCCTTAAGCTCAGGACGTAGCTTCTCCTCAACAGCGGCGAAGAACTGGTCCATGTCAACGTGGAAGATGATTCTGTGCTCCGGCGTTACCGTTTTCTGGATCCTCCTCGACAAAGTGATCTGTAGGATTTCCCACATGTTCCTTTAGATCGCCATTGCCTTCGCGAGTTCGCAGTCCTCCTACCGCTATTCCCGCGATTGTTTTCAGACATAAGCACTTTAGATACATGCTGTTATAGGTTTTCAGCTTCCATGGAAAAGCATAATAGTTTAGAAAGTCAAACCTGCTATTCCAGTCTTGAAGCAAACTCGTTGTTGAGATGAATGTGAAATGAGCATCTTGCTAACTAAAGAGCAACGCAAGAAATTGATAGACGAGCTTAACAAAGGCGTAGCACGGGAGATAACCGCGATTATACAATATTCATATCACCATGTGATGGCTAATGGTATGAATAGCCCGGCGATTTCTGAGATGTTCGAAAAAACGGCACTCGAAGAAATGGATCATCTAGAAGAATTCTCTGACAGAATCAACTACTTAGGTGGCGTGCCAACCACCAAGCCGAATCCGATTAAGGTTGGCGGCGCGCTTGAACAAATGGTCAAGGACGATCTACAAACTGAATATGAAGCTATACGGCTTTACAAAGGGCAGGTTGAGATCGCTAGGCAAATTGGCGACACGACGACACGCCTAATGCTTGAGAAAATCTTAACCGCCGAAGAAGAACATGCAGACAAATGGGAAACGCTACTGAAGAAACGTCCGTGAAAATAGCAGCGCGTCCTCTTATCCTCCCGTTTTCCTGCTTGCGCTCTGTGGTTAAATATAAGAATAGGTCATGTTTCACCATTCTACAGGGTCAGGCAATGGGGAAACTCTTACTAATCTTGTTCTCTCCGCCCACGCAACTTCAGAACACAGTTACAGTTTGCGAGTTGTCTAAGGCGGCGGTTAAGATGGGACACAAAGTCACGGTTTTCTGCGACGCAGATGCCACGTACAATCTCTTGGCAAGTCAGATTTTTCAAGACAAGACGACCGCCGCAAGCAGAATCGCAGATTTGATCAAGCGAGGCGTACGTGTTTTGGCTTGCCGAGAAAGCGCAAGATTGAGAGGCATCGATACCAAGAAGGATCTCATACAAGGTGTAGTTGAGAGCAGCTTAGGTGGACTAGCTGATCTGATGGGAAAGCATGACCGAATCGCGGCGTTCGGATCAAGTGACCGGTGAGCCGGCTTTGGTTGACAAAATTCTCCTTGTCATTAAAGGCTCTCCTCAAGAGAATGGCAGAGTGGCGGAAGGTTTTCGTCTGGCTACAGCTATGATCGCAATGGATGTTTTGCCTCAAATCCTGTTCGCGGATGACGGCGTCTTTTGGCTGGCTAAGAAGCAATTGCACGAGTTCGAGAGTCGAGGGTTAGTTAACGAACGACTGAAAACCATCTCGGACTTGGTAGGATTGCATGTTCTTTCTGATTCGTTGTCTCTGAGAAAGCTGAAGCAAAATGACTTGGATGAGAGCTACAATGCAAGGAAACTCTCACTTGACGAAGCAGCCAAGTTGGTTGCGCAAAACGACGCCGTGATCACATTCTAGGAGGGAAAATGGACTGCTTGTCATACTGAGCGAATCCTTCACCGCCGACGACTCTACATCCATTCTCGATGTGGCAGCTAGGCTTGCTGAGAAAGGCCAAGAAATAGCAATTTTGCATATACAGAATGCGTGCTCAGCTGTTGCATCAAGGGAGTACTGTGACAGGCTTCTGGAGAGTAAGATCAATGTATACGCCCTGAAAGCTGATGTTGAAGCGCGAGGGCTTATTGAAAGAATGCACCCGAATGCCAAGATAATTGATTACAAGCAATGGGTCAGCCTATTGATGAATGGGCACAACAAAATAGTTTCATGGACCAGTTAAGCCCCCGGTTTCTAGCCACCAAATCCATCCTTTGTGTTCAGGCGAAAGCTTGCCCTTGACCAACCCTTTGAGTCTGAGTCTGTTCAACAGCACCGGAAGACTGTCAGGACAGGAAATCAGGCTCTTTCTGATTTCTCCTTCGACATCTCGTGTAGTCAATGGTTTTCCAGCCGATTTCAGAATGGTCATAATAAGCTTGAAGGATTCCTCCTCTGTTAACTTGCCTTCGCTCAATCTTGTCTTCCTCCGTAATTCTTCTTCTTGATCTGGTTCAAATCAGCCTTTAGTGGCATGTGGCTTCTACGGAGAAGGTTCTGCATGGGTTGTGACTATTGCTCCTCTGAACTTGCTTTTTATGTCGGCTTCAACGTGTGAGATCGTATCATGCATGCTCTCAACTGATGTGCCTTTGTCAAACAAGCAGTCAACGTTGATGTAGCGCCTTTCTCCGCTTACGTAGGTTACAACTCTTTTAACTCTCTTGATATTGGGATTCGATTCCGCTATTTGTTTGATTATTCGTCTCATGTCCGCGCTTTCAGCTCCGAACCCACGTCGCGTTGTAGGGGCATAGGGTTCAATGTGAACCGTGACGTTTTCAATGCGGCTAATTCGCTCTGTGAGATTGGTTTCAATTCTCTCGGCTATTTCATGAGCATGCTCAAGAGGGAGCTGCGAATCCACCAAAGCATGCAGTGTAATGTACATCTTTCCTTCCGAATACACCCTTGTCAGGTCATGAACGCCTTTGACTCCTTCGACAGCCGTTGCCAAGCCTTCAATCTGTTTCTCGATAGGTTTTTCGTCTCCGGTTGGCTCGATGTGGACTGTCACAGAGGAGTCGCCGTAGAGACGGGTTATGTTGTTCTCAATCTGCGACGCAACATCATGAGCCTCAGCCAGACCCATTGAATTGGGCACGCAGATCGTTGTTTCCACAAAGGTTTTGGTGCCGACTTTCCTGACTTTTAAGTCTCTGCACGTTTGGACACCTGCGGTACGCATGATTTCTCTCCTAACTTGGGTGACTATGCTTCTTGGAATTTGGTCGCTTAACTCTGCGCCGCTTGATCGTAACAACCCAACTGTGAGGTAGATCAATAGGAAACCCAGAACTATTGAGGCTATTGCGTCGATTCGGTCGTCAGCTTGGAAATATGTTAGTCCGAAACCCACAAGTGCGATCACGGTGGATGCAAAGTCTGAGATTGCGTGGTAGAAGCTGGCCTTAACGGTCACGCTGTCATCTTCTCTTCCCCATAGAGTTCCGATTCTGAAGAAATCAACAGCTAGAGTGTAGCCGACTGCGCCGAACCCTATTATGTCGTGACGAACAATCTGTCCATGAAAGAGGATTCGCGTTACAGCTTCATAGAAAAGATAGACAGCCAACCCTATGAGTGCTACTCCGCCAACTAGTCCACCTATTGGCTCGATTTTGCCGTGCCCATATAGATGCTCTTCGTCTGGAGGCTTTAGTGACAGCTGGGTAGTGACTAGCAAAATTAGGGTGGTCACTGTGTCAAGTAGAGCGTGGGCTGCATCGCTTAGTATCGCGAGGCTGTTTGTACTTGCGCCGACAATGCCCTCTACAACTACGACGCTGGCTATCGCGACGAAAGAGAGCTTGAGCACTCTGACTTTGCTGTTTCCTTTTCCGACAGTCATGCTGTGGTCATGCATACACATTTTGCCTTGCGATTTAAGGGTTAAGGTTTAGCCCTTGCGGGATAGGGTTTAAAAGTTGAAGGAATGTAGCTTATTGAAGGTTGAGTTAGCTCATGACATACACTTCGATAGACAGCATCTTGACTGGTCGATGCAAAGACAAGAGAGTAAACATGCGTGGATGGGTCTATCGCAAGCGAGAGAGCAAAGACACACTATTCCTTGTGATTAGGGATGCTTCGGGCGTCATACAAACTGTAGTTAAGAAAGATAGTCCAGCATGGAAGGCGGCTGAGAAAGCCACGATCGAATCCGCAATAATGTTAACCGGCACCATAAAAGAAGACAAGCGTGCTCCAGGCGGCTACGAAATAACCGTGGGCAAACTGCAAATCATCGGATTATCGGAGACTTTTCCAATAGCTAAGGACAAAAGTGAGGAATTTTTGCGCGACGTTCGACACCTGTGGTTGAGAAGCCGCAGAATGAACACTATCATGAAGATACGAAGCGAAGCCATGAAATACATTCATGAATTCTTTGGCAAGCAAGGTTTCGTCGAGGTTTCCCCACCGATGTTTATTTCTAGCGCTGTTGAAGGCGGCGCAACACTGTTTAACGTAAAATGCTTTGACGACACAATGTACTTGACTCAAAGTGCCCAGCTGCATTTGGAAGTCCTAATCTACTCCTTAGAGAAAGTATACTGTGCAGCACCTTCATTTAGAGCGGAGAAAAGCCGAACAATCAGGCATCTTACTGAGTTTTGGCATGTTGAATCTGAAGAAGCTTTCTCAACCTTAGATGATCTCATGAGTCTAGAAGAACGTCTAGTAAGCTACGTCTGCCAAAGTGTGGCCAAGAAATGCAAGAAGCATCTTGAGGCCTTGGGACTGGACCCAAAGGAACTGGCGAAAGTTAAGGCGCCTTTCCCGAAAATCACGTATGACGAGGCTATTGATAGACTCCACAAGGGGGGCTCCGAGATCAAATGGGGCGAAGACTTCGGTTTCAACGAGGAACGCATGTTGACGCAGGAGTTGGGTGGACCCATGTTCGTCTATGTTTATCCCAAGAAGATTCGGGCTTTCTACGTCAAGGCCTATCCAGAACGACCAGAAACGGTCATGTCAGCAGACCTGCTGGTGCCCAGAATCGGCGAGCTTTCAACAGGAGGCGCCCGTGTCGACGACAAAGAGGAAATGCTGAGAAATCTTAAGGAATTCGGACTGCGACCAGAAGATTATGAATGGTACATTGACCTGAGACGCTATGGAAGCGTACCCCACACAGGCTTTGGCATGGGGGTCGAACGCCTATTGACTTGGATACTCAACCTTGAGAGCATATTCGATTCTATTCCGTTTCCCCGCACTACTAGAAGATCATATCCTTAGACGTATTTGTGCGCTTGGAGCTCTTCTAGCGCATGCCTGTTTCCCACAGACGTGTTGGTCCAAGATTAGAAAGCGTATATAAGAAAGTAAAGGGCACGCTTTGGATCAAAGTAGATTCTAAAAAGCCTCAGATTGATGCGATCCAAATTGCCGCCGAAATAATTAGAAAAGGCGGCTTGGTAGCTTTTCCAACTGAAACAGTCTACGGACTAGGTGCCAATGCTCTGGATGCAAACTCGGTGGCTAAAATCTTCAAGGCGAAAGAACGCCCCACAGATAACCCAGTCATAGTCCACATCGCTAGCAGGAAAGACATGCGCAGACTAGCAATGAGCGTTCCACACAAGGCAAAGAAACTGGCTACTCGATTTTGGCCTGGGCCTCTAACCCTTATTTTAAAGCGATCAGGCTTGGTGCCAGATGTCACAGCTGCAGGCCTTGACACCGTAGGCATCAGAATGCCGAACAACAAGATTGCGCTTGCATTGATCCGTGAGTCAGGAGTCCCTATTGCCGCTCCAAGCGCCAACCGAGCCGGCAAGCCCAGTCCAACGACGGCTCAGCACGTCATTGAGGATTTGGCTGGAAGAATCGACGTAGTTCTAGATGGCGGACAGACCAGAGTCGGAGTCGAATCAACCGTTATCGACATGACAAAACGGATTCCTCAAATCCTGAGACCTGGCGGAACACCATTTGAGGAGTTGAAGGCTGCGCTTGGAAAGGTGACATTGCATTCTGCAACGCTTTCGAAAAAGCATGTTGCTGCGCTGAGGGCACGCGCGCCAGGAATGAAACACAGACACTACGCTCCTAAAGCCGAGATGATCTTGGTTGAAGGAAACCCAGACAAGATCGTGAAGAGAGTCAAGGAACTCACGGCCCTCAGCATGGCTGATGGCAAAAAGGTGGGCATATTGGCAACTGATGAAAGCATCTCAAACTATGACGGAGACGTTTTGAGGTCGCTTGGAAGCCGGAGCAACATGGCACAAGTAGCAAGGAATCTCTTTAAGCTGCTACGCGAGTTTGACGAAGAAAGAGTGGACATAATAATCGCAGAGGGTGTTCCATCGCGAGGCTTGGGGCTAGCTGTGATGAATCGTTTGAGAAGAGCTGCAAGCTTCAACGTACTGAAGGCGAAGTGACTATACCTCTGCAGTTTAATCTTTACTTCCAGCGCCACACTTTTCTTCTCATGAAAAGCTCTGGTAATATGAAAAGACCCAAGCCTCCGAATGCGAACACATAGAGCAAGTCTGTTGGCGAAAGTGGAACAAGACCGAACATTTGGGCAGTGATTGGCACATAGCATATTCCAAGAGTAGCCGCGATAGAAATCGCCTCAGCGATGACGAAATACTTGTTCTTGAAGCTGCTCCTTCCCATTCGCCAGACGCTGCGTGTCTCTGATCTGCAATTCCAGACCACAAGTAGCTCAAAGAAGGCAGCCTGCACAAAAGCTGCGGTTGTGGCTTCTTTATAAGTTTCAGGTGTGCCAAAACCATGAGCAGGGAATAGGTAGTATTCTATTACAAAAACCGACACTGTGCCTAATGATTGCAATATGAATGAGGCGATGATGAACGCTCCCATTCCATGCAATATACCTTCATCGGGCCTTCTAGGAGGCCTTTTCATGACATCTTCGTCTGGAGGATCCATGGACAGTGCAACAGCTGGCGCTCCATCTGTGGCCAAATTAATCCACAAAATCATGGCTGGAAGTAGCGGCAGGGGAAACAGTTGAGGCCCGAATATGCCGCCTAGGATGGCAAAACTTCCAATAACGAGCAGTTCGTCAAAGTTGCAAGCAATCAAGAATCGTGCGTATTTACGAATGTTGTCATAGCTGGCTCTGCCCATTTCTACGGCTTTAACAATTGTTGCGAAATTGTCGTCGGTGAGCACAAGATCTGAAGCTTCTCTTGTAACATCGGTTCCGGAGATTCCCATGGACACGCCTACGTCAGCGCTCTTCACTGCTGGAGCATCGTTAACGCCGTCTCCAGTCATGGCGACGATTTCGCCTTTTGCCTTAAGCGCTTTAACTATGCGTAATTTGTGCTCCGGGGAAACTCTCGCGTATACTGCGACCTTTTCAACAATTTCGTCAAATCCCTCGTCTCCTAAGCTGTCCAACTCGGCTCCTGTGAGAACCATGCTGTCTTCTTTGAGCATTCCGATTTCCTTTGCAATCGCCATTGCAGTTAGCCTGTGGTCTCCGGTTATCATCACGGTTCGTATGCCCGCTTTTTCACAGGTTTGGTTAGCTGTTATTGCTTCTTCTCTTGGAGGATCAATCATTCCTTCCAAGCCTACGAACACCAAATCGTCTTCCACTGTTCTCTCGTCGAATTCAACTAGTTTTTCTGGCAGCTTGCGATACGCCAATCCAAGCACCCGAAGTGCGCCAGTGGCAAATTTCTCGTTGACTTCGAGGATTTTCTTTTCTTTGGCAGCAGTAAATTTCTTTTCCTGTCCATTTTCAAGAATGTAGTTGCATCTTTCAAGAACGATTTCTGGAGCGCCTTTCATGTATGCGATATGCTCTCCTCCGGGCGTAGAATGTACTGTTGTCATCCGTTTTCTTTCCGAAGTAAAGGAAATCTCGCCTATTCGGGGATAGTCTTTCTCAAGCTGTTTTTCTTCGAATCCAGCCTTGGTAGCTGCAACGATCAAGGCTCCTTCTGTGGGATCGCCGATTATGCTCCATGCTCCCTTTTCATTCGTGTCCAGTTGCGCGTTGCTGCATAGAGATCCTATTCTAAGTAGCAGCGACAGGTTTTGATCATCTTTTGGATCTGTGGGGGTTGTGCTTTGGTGGAATTCGCCCTTTGGTTCGTATCCAACTCCCGTGACTTCGACAGTTTTGTCGTTTGTGTACAGTCGACGAACCGTCATCTCGCCTTTTGTCAAGGTGCCGGTCTTGTCTGAACAAATGACGGTGACGGCGCCTAAGCTTTCGGCAGAAGACAACTTTCTGATTATGGCGTTTCTTTTGGCGAATTCGCGTGCGCTCAAGGCAAGAGTGATTGTCACGATCGCTGGCAGTCCTTCGGGAACAGCGGAGATCGCTAAGGATATTGATGACAGGAAAGCTTGAATGAATCCTTCTACCTCGAAGGTTAGGCTCGCCACAACCTCAAAAGCCTCAAGAGCAAAGATCAAAACACAGACGGCCACAACAACCTTCGCGATTTTCTTTGCGAAGCTGTCAAGCTTTCTTTCAAGAGGGGTCTCTTCTTCCTCGGCGGTTTGAACTAACTCTGCGATTTTGCCGAATTCTGTTTTCATGCCCGTGGAGACAACAGCTGCTTTGCCTCTGCCATAAATCGTGTGTGTAGCCATGAAAAGCATATTTTGCCTCTCGGCAATTGGGGCCTCAGGCTTAGCAGTGACCAGGCTCTTTCCAACGGGCGTAGATTCGCCTGTCAACACAGCCTCATCTGCTTTCAGTTCAACGGCTTCAACAATTCGAGCATCAGCAGGCACAGTGTCTCCTGCTTCCAAAACCAACACATCGCCAGGCACAACTTCTCTTGCAGGAATCAAGGTTTCCTTTCCGTCTCGCAAAACACGGGCTTTCGGCGCCGCTAGTTTCTTCAGCGCCTCGATGGCTTTTTCGGCTCGATACTCTTGAACAAAACCAGCAACTGCGACCAGTATCACTATAATACCGATTATTATCGAGTCAGCGTAGGTCTCAAGAAACCCCAGCTCCGGATTGAGCGTAAGCTCGTAGTAGCCAATCCCGATTGAGAATACCGTGGCAAAGATAAGCAACAAAATGAATATGTCTTTGAATTCTCCCAGAAACATCTGCAAAGCTGTTCTCTTCTTCTTCTCAAGCAACTCGTTGTACCCATATTCGGCCAAGCGCCTCTTTGCTTCCTCAGTGCTCAAGCCCGCTAACGACGTCTTGAGATCCCGAAGAACCGCGTCTTTATCGGCTGAATGCCACGCTGAACTCAATGTGGAAACCTCTTGGAAACGTGAACTCCTTAGCTAAGAATGGGCATTCCTTTAAATGTTTTCTCTCACATGCAGATGCCAAAAGATCATCGAATGCGTTAAGGAACTACACTCATTTTCGAGCTTGCTAGGGGAAACTGTCGCAATCGATATATTTCTCAGTTGCATTAATAACGGCTTCTAGGTGAACACAATATGGCCGAAGCAGGCGACACTCTAACCTCAAGTTACAATAAGCTTGTGGCAAAAGCGCGAGATTTTTTCGTCCTCACGTGGACTGAATCACTCGTCTCTTGGGACATGGAGACCAAAATGCCCCCACGAGGAATAGCTCTAAGAAGCGAACAGCTAGCTCAACTGAGCCAGATCGAACACAAAATGACCACAGACCCGGAAATCGGCGTTCTGCTAGAGAAAGTTGAGAAACACCCAGACTACGAAACGCTTAGCGAGCTTCAGAAAAGAAACGTCTATCTCATGAGGAAAAACTACGACGAGCAGACGAAACTGCCTGAAAAACTCGTTGTGGAAACCGCAAAGCAGCAAGCAATAGCAGTCGACGTGTGGAAAAAGGCCAAAGCCGCGAAAGACTACTCCATGTTTAGACCCGAACTGGAAAAGCTGTTCGAACTGAGAAGACAAGCCGCTGATATACTCATGGGAGTAAAGAAAACGGCTACTGCTTATGATGCGTTGATTGATCTTTTTGAGCCAAAAATGACTTCGAGTCAAATCTCTAAGGTTTTTGGTGAGTTGAGGGGCGATTTGGTCGACATACTGCAGAAATGTGTTGCCTCACCTAAGCAGCCCGATGCCTCCATCATTAACAGAAAGGTTTCAAGCGGCATACAGGAAGATATCTCCAGATCGCTTGCCAAGTTCTTGGAATACGATGTAGAGTCTAAGAATGCAGGCGGTCGAATCGACACGACGGAGCACCCCTTCACCACGGGATACTACGATGATGTGCGAATAACAACGCACTACTTCGAAGATAGACCTGCGTCTTCACTTTTCTCGGTGCTACACGAATGTGGACATGCCGTATACGAGCAGAGCCTAAATCGCGACTGGATGTATCAGCCCATTGGCACTTCCGCCGGATACGGCTTTCACGAGTCTCAGTCCCGCTTCTTCGAAAACATATTGGGGCGGTCTCGAGAATTCTGGACATACTTCCTGCCAGAGTTGAAGTCTCTCACCGGCAACATTTTCGCAGATGCAGATCTGGACGGGTTTGTCCACGCGATTAATGCTGTCAGACCCTCAAAAATACGGGTAGAGGCCGATGAAGTCACCTATTGCCTGCACATTATCATTCGCTTCGAAATCGAAAAAGCCTTGTTTGAAGGTAAAGTCAAAGTTGCAGAGCTTCCTGAATTGTGGAATCAGAAATACATGGACTATCTCGGCGTCAAAATTGAAAATGACTCTGAAGGAGTAATGCAAGACACTCATTGGGCAAGTGGATACTTCGGATACTTTCCATCCTACGCTCTAGGAAACATCTACAGCGGGCAACTACTTCGCAAGCTAGACGCAGAGGTGCCCAATTGGAGAAGCCATATCTCGGGAGGCAAGTTCCATGACGTCAAAGAGTGGTTGTTCAAGAACGTGCACAGCCAAGGAAACTTATACGATCCAGCTGTTCTCCTTAAGAAAATCACCGGTGAAGAAATCAACGCTACGCATTACATAAACTATCTAAATACGAAATTCTCACAGCTTTACGAGTATTAACCTAATGCAATGTAAGAACGAACAGATCTGATCTCGTACAAGCAAACAATGAGCTCCATCTCTGATGGAAAGATTGTTAAACACTGGACACACCGGATGACCTTCGCTTGATACAATAGCTTGAACGCATCGATCCCTGAAGCCGCTAGCGTAGTTGCTGAGCATAGGAAATAAAAGAAAACATCGGTAAAGGGCTTGAGGGTTAACCCACTTTTTGTCTAAGTTCTTCCACGGCCTCGGGGTTCATCAGTGTCATGGTGTCGCCAATAGGTTCACGCTTGACTAATGACTTGAGTATGCGTCTCATGATTTTTCCGCTTCTGGTCTTTGGCAGTGCTTCTGTCAATATGATTTTCTCTGGTCTCGCTGTGGGTCCAATCACCTTCACGACAGTCTGTACAAGCTCGCTCTCAAGCGCTGCAGAAGGCTTAATCCCTTCCTTCAGAGTCACGAAAGCAACTGGAACTTCGCCTTTGATGTCGTGTGGAGCCGCCACCACTGCGCATTCGGCAACAGCAGGGTGCTGTGTCAATGCATTCTCAACTTCAGCTGTTGAGAGTCTGTGCCCGGCCACTTTCATCACGTCGTCTACTCGTCCAGTCAGTCGTATGTTTCCCATATCGTCCCAGCGAATGGCGCCGTCACTTGTGTAGTATGTCTCTGGACCATAGACGCTGAAGTATTGTGTCTTGAATCGTTCTGGGTCCTTGTAAACAGTCCTTAGCATGCCTGGCGCAATCGGGCTTTTCTGCACCAAGTATCCGCCTTCGCCGACGCTAACTGGTTTTCCAGTTTCGTCCAGGATGTCATGTACAGTGCCAGGAAAGCTCCTGCCAGCCACGGTTGGTATGAAAGGTCCTATGCCGGGCAGCGCATTTATCAGAGTTGCACCTGTTTCGGTTTGCCACCAAGTGTCAACAACTGGGCATCTCTCGCCGCCGATGACTCTGAAATACCATAACCAGGCATCTTGGTTGATTGGTTCACCTACAGTGCCTAGGAGGCGGAGGCTGCTCAAGTCATGTTTCTGCGGCCATTCATCGCCCCATTTCAGAATCATTCTTATGGCTGTTGGTGCTGTGTAGAAGACAGTAACACCATATTTCTCGACTATTGCCCACCATCTGTCGAAACCTGGATAGTCTAATGAGCCCTCGTACACCATGATTGTAGCTCCAAGTAGAAATGGGCCATAGCAAGCGTAAGTGTGTCCGGTAACCCAGCCTATGTCTGCGGTGCACCAGAAGATATCCTCGTCGTGTAGATCGAAATCCCATTTTGTTGTCCAATACGCTACTGTGAGGTAGCCGCCGGTATGATGCTGTATGCCTTTTGGTTTGCCTGTTGTGCCACTTGTGTAGAGGAGGTAGAGCATGTCTTCGCTGTCCATTGGTTCAGGAGCACAGTACAGAGGCGCTTTCTCCATGAGGTCGTGCCACCACAAATCTCTACCTTGCACCATGTTGACTTGGTTTCCGGCTCTTTTCACGACTATGACATTCTTGATGGTAGTTCCTTCAATGCCTATGTCCGCCTGAGTCTTGAGGTCGACAACCTTTCCTCTTCTATAGTATCCGTCAGCCGTGACCAAGACTTTCGCTTCGGCGTCTAACATTCGATCTTTTACTGATTGACCGCTGAAGGCTGAGAAGACCACGCTGTGTACTGCTCCGATGCGTGCACAGGCGAGCATGGCGATTTGCACTTCAGGAATCATGGGCAGGTAAATGCCCACTCGGTCGCCTTTCTCGACTCCTAAGCTCTTCAAAACATTGGCAAACTTGTTGACTTCACGATAAAGGTCATAGTAAGTCAAGACTCTACCTGGTTCGTTAGTTGGTTCCGGCTCCCAGATTATTGCGGCTTTATTCTTGCGCCACGTTTTGATGTGCCTATCCAAGGCGTTGTAGGATGCATTGATTTTCCCATTTACAAACCACTTGTAGAATGGTGGGTTCCACTCGTAGGCTTTGGTCCACTCTTTGAACCATTCTAGTCCTTCCTTGGCTTTCCCCGCCCAGAATGCCACAGGGTCCTTGGCTGCCTCTTTGTAGATGTTCTCGTCATTTACCCATGCTCGTTTCTTCATTTCCTCACTAGGCCAAAAAACATTCTTGTTGTTTGGATCCTCTCTGACCCATTTGACTGGTTTCGACATGATTATGCCTCTATTGTAAGTCTCTATCAAGAATTTGGCTCACCTAAAAAAGCCTTTCGGAGAAGGAGAAAACAAGAGCTTCGATGCAAGATATGTATTGCAATATAGCGGCACTTCCCACCCGGGGCGTTTATGATAAATCGAAAGGCATTTAAACCCTCTTTTCTTTGAAGGGGAGGATAAAGGGTGTTATTTCCTTGAGCAAAAGCTCAGCCATTCAAAAGAACGAACAAGAGCCAAAAGTCATGAACAGGTGGATCGTTGTCTTCGGAGGAATCTTAATTCAACTGGCCCTCGGTGCAATCTACGCTTGGTCCGCTTTTACCACGCCCTTACAAGGTGCCCTAGGAAGCCCAAGTGAGTTCGCTTTCAGCAAAACTGAGACACAAGCGATCTTTAGCGCTGGTCTTCTCACCTTTGCAGTTTTCACGATCATCGGGGGAAGATTGCAGAAGAGGTATGGTTCGATGAAGATTGCGTTATCTGGGGGTGTCTTACTTGGTCTTGGTTACATCCTTGCAAGTTTCGTTGGTGCATCGTTCGTCGGTAAACTTGCCTGTATCGGTATCATCGCAGGAGCAGGTATCGGTCTTGCGTATGTCGTTCCTATTGCGGTTGGCGTCAAATGGTTTCCCGACAAGAAAGGTCTAGTGAGTGGTCTGGCAGTAGCTGGGTTTGGGTTTGGTGCATTTATCTGGATCTTATTAGCAAATCCGCCGAGCATTCTGGGTTTTGGTGGATTAATCACCAAACAAGCTGGTGCATACACCGTTCTCAATGTTGATTATGCATTTCGGTTGTATGGCTGTATTTTCCTGATTCTCGTAGGCATCGGTTCTCTTGTTATGAAGAACCCACCTGCAGGATGGAAACCAGCAGGTTGGAATCCCCCTGTCCGTGACTCAAACCAGAAAAAAGTCGGTTATGACTGCAAACCCCGAGAGATGTGTACAAAGAAAGAATTCTATCTGCTTTGGATGATGTTCATAATTGGAGCTCTAGCAGGCCTTATGGTGATCGGGAACGTCCAAAACTTCGCCAAAAGCCTGACCGATGGATTTACAGCTTATGGCTTCAGTTCGACGGATGCTGCTGATTTTGCTGTTATAGGTGCTGCGGTCTGTCTTCCCATTTTCAATGGTGCAGGACGGATTGTCTGGGGTCAGGTCTCTGACAAAATCGGACGACGGAAAGCACTTCTCTCCATGTTCCTCTTCCAAGGAATTGTGATGGTTGTGTTCTTCTACACCACTACAAATCCCTATATCTTCTATATTGTTGCTGCATTAATCGGCTTTAACTTCGGTGGCAACTTTGCATTATTCCCAGCTGCATGCGCAGACTCTTTTGGAGCCGAAAATCTTGGGCTGAACTACGGGTTTGTCTTTACTGCTTATGGCATCGGTGGCACTGTGGGTCCCATTCTTGCTGGGGCAGTCCAGGATGCAGGAATGAGTTTCCTGTACGCGTTTGTACCTGCAGCGATTATGTGTTTCATCGCAGCAGCGCTTGCGTTTGTCTATAGGGACGCTGCGCCAAAATAATCTGTTTAGGGAAGTTAGCACGGACAAGAAGTCGAGGAAAAACGATTGCCGAGGGATTAGGCGGTCATGTGGGCTGCCCAATGATAATCGACCCTTGGACTGGCCCGATCACTGGTAGAAGATAACCCTAAGACTGCATCGTTTTCAGGGCGCGCTACATAGTCTATCCTTAGGTCATCACCTACCAGACATGGGATATAGAACCTTTCGAAATGGTTAAAAGCGTGCCAATCGTTTACGGTTGAAGACTGAACGGGAAGGGAGAAAACCAAAATGGATTGGCTACCAATTGCTCCGATATCAGGTCTTGTCTCAATTCTAGCTGCAGTCTATCTCTACTTTTACATAAGTAAGCAAGATAGTGGAAACGAGAAAATGCGAGAGATCTCAAGTGCCATTAAAGAGGGCGCTAACGCTTATTTGAAAAGGCAGTACTCGACTCTGGCTATCTTCGTAGTGGTTGTTGCTGTTGTTCTGCTCATAGTTTTCTGGAACCCAAGCAACTGGATTAAGGGACCCTCGAGAGCATTTGCCTATGTGATCGGTTCCGTTTGCTCTGGCTTGGCGGGCTTCTTCGGGATGAGTGTGGCGTTGAAAGCAAATGTGCGCACTGCAAACGGCGCGAGAAGCGGCTTGAGCAAAGCTTTTCCCGTAGCTTTCTTCGGCGGAGCAGTAATGGGCCTGTCTGTAGTCGGCTTGGCGCTAATCGGCATAAGCGGACTTTACTATGCCTTTAATGACCCTGAAGTGGTGCTCACATTCAGCTTGGGCGCGAGTTCTATGGCGCTTTTCGCCAAGGCAGGAGGCGGTATATACACGAAGACGGCCGATATAGGCGCTGACCTAGTCGGCAAGGTGGAAGTTGGCATTCCAGAGGATGATCCACGTAACCCGGCTGTGATAGCGGATAATGTTGGTGACAACGTGGGCGACGTGGCTGGCATGGGTGCAGACTTGTTTGATTCTTTTGTGGCAAGCATTGTTGCCTCTATGATTCTTGGCGTGGCGATGATGTCTGTTAATTCCTCTTTCGCAATCTTGCCTATGCTTTTGGCGGGTGCAGGCATTTTTGCTTCCCTTCTTGGTATGTTGTTTATGAAAATCGGTGTTGGGAGCAATCCGGGGGCGGCGCTGAACAGAGGCACTTACATCACGTGCGTGGTTTTCGCGGTTCTTGCGCTTGTTTTCAAATATCTTCTTGACCTTAATTGGGGAATTTACCTTGCCACAATCGCCGGTTTAGTTGCGGGCATCGTGATCGGAGTGACAACGGACTTCTTCACTTCAATTGACCGTACCCCTGTTAGAAAAACCGCGGAGTCGGCAAAGACCGGCGCCGCCATCAATATTCTGTCAGGTTTTTCATATGGTCTAATCAGCATCGTACCGCCCATCATTGGCATCTGCATTGCCATGATAGCGTCGTGGAACTTGGCAACAATTGGATTGACAGGATTGTCTTCGGCTCAGACAGTTGCAACCCAAGTCTATGGCATTTCTATTTCAGCAGTGGGAATGCTGTCAATAGTGGGCATGATAGTTTCAGCCGACGCATATGGTCCGATAGTTGACAACGCAAAGGGCATAGCAGAGCAGGCCGGAATCGAGAAGGAATTCGTCGATGTTGCGGACAAACTTGACGCTGCAGGGAACACCGCTAAAGCGATAACTAAGGGGTTCGCCATTGGCGCCGCGGCTTTGACTGTTATTGCCTTGTTCGTCGCTTACGCTGAGTTGGCTGAGATTCCAGTTGATGCTTCTGGTTTGTATATCATAAACATAGTTAATCCATATGTTCTGACGGGAGTTTTCTTAGGTGCGATGATGCCCCCTTTGATTTCAGCCCTTCTAATCCTAGGCGTGGGAAGAAACGCTTTCAGAATGGTGCAGGAGATAAGGCGTCAGTTCAAGGAAATACCTGGTCTGCTTGAGGGCAAAGGAAAGCCTGACTATGCACAATGCGTAGACATTGCAGCCAAAGGTGCTTTGAAAGAGCTTATCCTTCCAAGCGTTTTAGCAATGGTCGCTCCAATAATTGTAGGGTTTGTGCTAGGCAGAGAAGCGCTGGCTGGGTTCCTTGCAGGTAGCATCATCACAGGAATAATCTTCGCCTTGTTCATGGCGAATGCAGGCGGCACATGGGATAACGCCAAGAAATACATTGAGGCAGGCGGATTCGGCGGCGAAGGCTCGGATGCACACAAAGCTGCGGTTGTTGGCGACACGGTTGGCGATCCATTCAAGGATACAGCGGGTCCCTCTTTGAACACCATGATTACGGTGATGTCTCTGGTGGCTTCCGTGTTTGCTCCGGTAATAGCCCTGTTCACTCTCTTATGATAACGCTGCTTCCTTGTTGATTATCGCTTTGCGCACCCGCTACCGGTGAAAATGGTTGACTTACGCACTCGAGATAGCTTCGAACTCTCACTCTTTGAGTATTACCTAACTGAATCGCGATTGAAACAAATGGATTTTACTCGCGTAATGTCCATCTCAGATAGACCTCAGATGCATACATCAAAAACTCGTGTTTGCCGCTAATCAGCAAAAGCTACGGTCAACAGCTCGCAACGCTTGCGAAGGAGCATGACGCACATTAGATAGAAATAGTCCTATGGGCGCAGTAAGCAAGAAACGAGGGGCTGTAACGATCTCTTCCTTCCTCTGCATCTGGTGACAATTGTCTGCCAGTCAGGGTTATTGCATAGCTTTAATCGATTTCGAGTGTTGAGCGCACATTTCAGGATTCATTGTCTTTAGAGATTTTTCCTTAATGCCTGCATTATGTCGCTTCTTGTTAAAATTCCTTGTAACAAACTTGTGTCCTTTTCGTCCACAACGAGGAGTCTTCCAACGTTATGTTCGCTCATTTTTTGGAAGGCTTCACTAGCAGCGTTATCAGGAAAGACTGTGATTAGACTTTTCGTGGCAATCTCACCAACAGAAATATGGTTTCGCTTCTCTTCTACAACTTTCATTGCATCCTGTAAGGTAACAATCCCCACAATTTTGTTTAATTCATCAATTACTGGGAAGCCGATATGATGATGTTTGGCTATTTTGTCGAGAAGCTCGGCAACTGTCATTGTCTGTGGCACAGTGATCACTCTTCTTGTCATAATTTCTCTCACTTTCAGTTCCTCCAGTATGCTTGTTTCAGTTGCTCTAGTCTTGTAGAGAAGCTCTGTACCGGTAGGGACAGGAAGACCTGCTTTCCTCATAGCCTCAATTTCCTGCAAAGCAGCGTCTCTTTTGTACGTGGCCAACTGGAGTACGTGGGCTAAGGATTCTGGCTCAGTTTCTATTTTCTTAGTTTTTATGATACCTTCTTTGACAGCCCTATTGAAAAGATCTTCACCTTCCTTAGTTCTGATAATGACTATAGACCAGTCCTTTAGTGGGCCTGCTCCGCCAACACTTATGTCGGCAAGTTGAGAAGTGAAGTAGGTACAAGTTCTACAACGGTTCATAATATGGAGTTTAGCTTCCGAAAGGGGAATTTGAACAACACGGTTTTCCGTAGTTACAACGTATTCATTCGCCGTCAAATCAACATTTTGAATCTCGTTAGCCGCAATGTTATGTTCATTCAAAAGGTACTCCAATAGTCGACCTAGAGAGAAAGTCCAGAGGCAGAAGAGCCCTATAGTTATTCGAAGACTGCCCATCAGCTTGTGTTGCCAAGCTTCAAGTTTACGCAGCGCAACAATGTGGCAAGGAATGCCGACAAAAGCAATGCTGACCTTACCGTGCTCAAAAACTGCACGACCGAAAGCCTCTGCTACTGCAGAAGGCACAATCTTGGCGTCCACGGCGGAAAGCGTATCATCTGGCACGAGGTTTATTGAAGGTGCAATTTTTATGGGTACTTTAGACGAGGCTTCTGAAACTATGGCGCTGTCGATTATTTTTTCAGTGATGGCAAAATTAAGAAGTGCTGTTACAACGCCCCCGCTTCTGCTAGCATCTCTTATGGTGGGATTAGTAGCGTGGGCAAGCAAAATTCTTCTGTAATAACCTAAGCTTTCTCTTCTGTGAGGAGCGTCCGCAACAAACCTTAATGTTTCAAACAAAAGTGCATCGGTATGCGGGCATATGTCATAGCAGATTGGACAAGAATCCAGATGTTCAGAACAATCATGAAGTCTATGAGGTTTGTCATGCTCTACCTTTATTGCATGAACTGGGCAAGCAGCTTCGCATGCACCGCATAACGTGCAGAATCCGGGTTCTATTATCGTGCGTTCCAGTTCGTTGTAGGCTATGAGTTTGTTCTTTTTCTCTGGCATAGTTGAACCCTCTAATCATAATAAAGGGAAAATTATGCTTAAATACATACCCAAATTTTCAGGAAAGTTATGGTATAAACGGGAGCTGCTTGGTTACAGGCTCGATGAGGTTTAGAACAATTGTGGGATAAATGCCTAGAACTATTATTGCAGCAACAATAATAAAAATTGGCACAAGCAGCTTTCTCGGCTCCTCAATCTTCATTTCTTTTTCTTTGGGTGCTTTCGCGTACATGTAATTGATCAATCGTAGCAAGTATGCGGTTTGAATGACGCTGGTTAGAACACCGATCACTGCTAACCAGCTTAGGTTTGCTTCTATCGCGGCTGTAAAGACTAAGTATTTTGCGATGAAACCTGCAAGAGGTGGGACGCCTGCAAAGGAAAAGACGCTTAGAAGCAGAGCTAAACTTGTAAACGGCGCTTTTCTCCCTATTCCTGAAAAGTCATCCAGAGTTTCAAATCCCATGCGGTTTAAGATTCCAACAGCCATGAAAGCAAGTGCAGTCGTTGCTCCTCCGATCAAGAAGAAGTAAAGGTTGCCCATGATTCCGAGCGGTGTTACACTAGTTATCGCCAAAAGATTGTAACCTACGTCTGCGATACAAACATATGCCATTAAGCGCTTCACGTTTCTTTGAGTTAGTGCGAGCAAATTGCCCACGATCATTGTCAGCGCAGAGAAAACAGCGAGCATAACTGTCCAGTTCAGAACAGTAGAAGGCGTCAAAATGTAGATGAGGACTCTTAACAGAACGTAGTAGCTCCCTTGGTCTATGAGAGCAGAAAGAAAGGCTGAAGAGGATGCTGGCGCAGCTGTGTAAGCATCTGGAAGCCACATGTGAAAGGGTACAACAGCAGCTTCAATAGCATAGCCAGCTGCAATAAAAATGAACGCGATTATGAGCAGATGTTTGTCCTGCAAAGCTGTCAATGCTTGTTTAACTGCCCAGAAATTAAGGGTGCCTGTAATGCCATAAACTATTGAAAGTCCATAGACTATGAATGCTGAAGCTATTATTATCATAACCAGGTATCTTAATGTGGCATGCAGAGATCTGGTTGTTTTCTGA
>Ga0224495_10000576_pt1 | contig 28732 bp, 27 predicted proteins | sample SF_Jul11_sed_USG_FD_168128 | JGI IMG/M metagenome (GOLD analysis project Ga0224495, IMG submission 168128) | Sediment microbial communities from San Francisco Bay, California, United States - SF_Jul11_sed_USGS_4_1 | ecosystem: Environmental > Aquatic > Marine > Sediment | place: USA: California... | reverse complement strand
TGCTTCTGTCAAATTTTTCTTTTGCCATTATATTGCTCCCTAATATTATTAAATAGTATACTTACTTGCGTTTCCCGACAGTATTGACCGGAACCACATGTCGGAATAAACGCATCACAGACTAAACAAGTGCTGATCTGACTTTACTCTGACAGAGGGCATAGTCAGATCAAAGAACACTCTGACAAGAAAAATTTCTTATGGTTTCATCGGTTTTCAAAAATTATCAATAATTTTGACCTACTCTGGTTAAATTTAGCAACTATTGTTTGTATAATGTAAAAAATAGTTGTCCAATGAGAATATCATTATAGTTGGTACTATGTTCAACAAGAAAATACAAGATATAAACATTCTTTCGATAGATGATGATCCGGTTCAGCTTATGATTATCGATACTATGATTAAAAATCTTGGATTTCAATCTTCTGTCTCCAAGTCCGGGGAAGAAGCCTTGGCCAAGTTACCTGGAAATAGGTACGATCTTTTGCTTATTGATGTTAACCTTTCTGACATGACAGGATTTCAACTTTTATCCAAAATCAGACAACAGGAAAAATACAATAATGTTAAAGTAATTTTCATGAGCGCAGACAACTCTGGGGAAGCATCCGGGCTGGCACTTGCCAATGGAGCCGATGGTTTTATTGAAAAACCTATAAATTTAAGCGACATAATCATTCAAGTTGGTTCCACCCTTGATCTTTCCATTGATGCAAACACTCTTAATGCGGCGATCAGGGGAATTATGGAAGAGGAAATTCGGGAGGCATCCCTTGTTTCTGCAGTAGACCTATGGAATTATATACTTAAATCCAAAAAAAGAATGGAACAAGAATCAAAAATAACCTTTGCCTCTATATTGACAATCAAAATATCAGAATTAGGGAGTTTGCTCGACACAAATGATTCCGATTCATACCAGAATTGTTTAAGCAATATTTGCCTTTATCTGTCAAAAGTTATTTATTCAAACAGAGGCTGCATAAATAATATTTATAACGATACCATTACTGCAACCTTTGGTACCCCCATTGTATATGATAATGATACTATTAATGCTATTATATGTGCAGAGAATATTTTAAAAAATGAAGGAAAGATCACGTCCATTTTCCGCAAATACTCAAAAAAACAATCTTTTGCACCCATTCAACTATCGATATGCTCAGGAAAGCTTTTCTCGGGATACTACCCCACAATGCAAAAAATCAATAAAGCATTAAGTGGAACACCCATTATAAACAGCTTGAAAATTCAAGCACTGCGGGCTGCTGAAACCGATAGCTATATTACGATAGATACAAATACCTTTGATCTTATTAAACAATTTATAAATTTTGAAATGATTCCTGGTAAAGTATTAGCAGATCCTGTATACAGAATAATATCTTTAAAAACTGAGAAAATTTCCCAGATACCCAATCTTCACAAAGGATATACTCCAACTGATTCCATCAGCCAGGAGGGGTACGAAAAACTTTAATAAACTAATTTCTTAGAATGGTTTTTTTATATTTTAAGCCATAGGCCAAAATACCCCCCAGGAGCACAAATAGCACAAGCCCGTTGGTATAAATGCTGAAATCCCATTGAAACATATAGGAAATTCCAGAAAGAGAGATAAAAAAAACCCCTGCCTTGCCCCAGTAATTGGGTTTGCCCAGCACGTTTCTCTTTGTTAATAAAAATAATCCCGTGATTACACCCAGAACCTCCCGGAAACATATCAAAAAAAACATCTGCCAGGGGTAGTCTCTTTTTAGTACGAGCATATATAACAAACTTAATATTGCTATTTTGTCTGCCACCGGGTCCAGATATTGACCCAGTGGAGTCATTTGACCGAGCTTTCGGGCAAGAAATCCGTCAAAATAATCTGTTAGTATCATCACTGCAACCAGTGAAATTATAATAAGATCATTTTCACCGGGAAAAGATTCAGTATAAAAATACCAGGCTACAGGGAAAACCAGAATGGCCCTTGAAAAAGATAGAAAATTGGATACCGTAAAAACTTTATATTTAAATAAATCACTTACAGTCATTTTTAAAGTATCTACCGGCCTCTCTGGCCGTTAATTTATTTTCTGGTTATCGTACTCTCTCTGGCCGGTCCGACAGAAACCCATTTTACCGGAATTCCACAAAACCGCTCCAATTGTTCAATATACTTTCGGGCATTTTTAGGTAAATCGTGAAAATTCCTGCATTCGGATATGGGCTCTTTCCATCCCGGAAATTCTTCATATATTACTTTTATCGAGTCATAGTCCGATGATGGAAAATAGTTGATTCTTTTTCCATTTTGCTCATATCCCACGGCAACCTTGATCGTATCATAACTATCCAATACATCAATCTTTGTCAAAAAAAGAGCACTTAAACCGTTGACTCTGGCTGCATGCCTGATCACTTCAACATCAAACCAACCCACTCTGCGTGGACGTCCGGTGGTAGCGCCATACTCCCTGCCAATTTCACGAAGTTTGTCTCCCTCTTCTCCTGATAGCTCAGTGGGAAACGGCCCCTCTCCGACTCGCGTTGTATAGGCTTTTGCAATTCCAATCACTTTATCAATATACCGAAAATTTATACCACTTCCAACTATTGCTCCACCAGTTGTCGGGTTTGAACTTGTAACAAAGGGGTAAGTTCCAAAATCAAGATCAAGCATGGTTCCCTGAGCCCCTTCAAGCATAACTTTCTTTCCGGATGCGAGCTCCATATTTAAATAAAAGGAAACATTTATTACATATTTCTCTAACTTTTCTGCGAGCAGACGTAACTTTTTATCTATATCTTTCAACTGAATCGGCTCGAGATTATATACCTTTGTTAAAACAATATTCTTTTGTTCAATTAGATAAGGTAATCTTTCCCGATAAAACTGCTCACTGTACAGATCAGCTACCCGTATACCCAGACGATAGGCTTTGTCACCATAGCAAATTCCAATTCCACGCTTGGTCGTTCCTATTTTGCTGCTTCCGGAGTGCTCTTCACTCTTTTGGTCAATAACCTTATGGTAATCAAGTAGTACATGTGCATTATCAGCAACACGAATCCGATCATAAAATTCCACTCCTCTTTTTTCAAGAGCTTCAATTTCAGAAAAAAATGCGTCGGTATCTATCACCATTCCACCACCGAGAACACAGCGAGAGGAAGCATAGAGTATTCCTGATGGAATTAAATGAAAAACATAGGTTTCATCCTGAACCTTTACGGTGTGCCCGGCGTTTGCTCCACCTTGATAGCGCACAACAATGTCCATATCATGAGCCAGATAATCAATTGCTTTGGCTTTTCCTTCATCACCCCATTGGGTACCAATTATAATAGTAGCAGGCATATATAGCCAAGAATATTTCCGGAATTACACAAACAAACTTTTTTTATCCACCCTGAATATGAAGCATACGTATACCTCTTCTATATATGTAATAACCAATACCGTAGGTAATGACGATTGCAACGCACTGAAAAAGTAGTGCATGAGCAAAAGGAAAGGAGTTGTTGATTAGTTTCATCGTTGGAACATAAAATAAATAAGGATATGGAGTATAAATGGCAAACTTTTGAACTATCTCAGGTAAGAATTTTAATGGTAATATGGCTCCCGACAATAAAGAAATAGATGCACTGTTAAAAAGCCAGATCGGAAAATTCTCTGTCAAAAAAAATGATGAGACACCCATGATAAACAATATTCCCTGAAAAATCAAAAAACTTAAAAAATAACTTAAGAAAAAGGGTGCGTTCAATCCTGCTGGAAATTTTACATCAAAAAAATACCAGGCTGCCGCAATTAAAGGAATTGCACGGGAAAATACCTGAAAGATCCAGGAGCCGACCGAATCAGCAAGCGTGATAAACAAAAGAGAAACGGGGCGCAATAAATCAATCGATATTTCACCAGTTCGGACTCTCTCCCCAATCAGATCACGGGATTTACTGATGGTTGACTTTATCAATGTGGCAAAAACTGCATACTGCACCATTTCTATTTTTCCCAGACCATCACTCCTCTCCTGGTCACCAAGAAGTGCCGACCATATGGATGTAAAAATTGTCATAAATAAAAGAGCATTAAACAGGGAAACGTAATACTCCAGCCTGTATGCCAGATTTCTTTGAAAACTCTTTTGTGCCCACTTAAAAAAAAGAGCCATTTTAATGCCTGTAAATCTGGCTCAGTATCTCTTCAAGAGAGGCCAACTCCATATGAATATCTTTCACATCACCCCAACGTGGAATAAGGTTCAAAAGATCTTTATATAATAAAATCCTGGTATCGACTTCAAGTAATACTCTGGTTGGACCTGATTCAATCAGGCTTACACCCTTTGGGAAATCAATTTTTTTATCTTTTTTCTGAAACTGTATGGTTACTCTCGAAAGATGGGAATATTTTTTCATAAATCCGGTCAGAGATCCGTCATACAGTACTTCGCCGAGATCAATTAAAATCAGTCTTTGGGCGATCATCTCAATATCTCCCAGATCATGACTGGTCAACAATACTGTTGTTTTTCTGTCATTATTAATTCCCTTAATCATCATTCGAAAGGCATCCCGTGCAAGAACATCAAGCCCTATAGTAGGTTCATCTAACAACAGTACCTCAGGATCATGCAACAAGGAGGCAGCAAGATCGGCCCTAACCCTCTGGCCAAGCGACAATCGCCTAACGGGTTGACTCCAGAATTCGTTTATCTTTAATAAAGAATTAAAATATTCAATATTTTCAGAATATCTTTTATTGTCTATCCTGTATATCGATTTTAGCAAATCAAACGACTCACTGACAGGAAGATCCCACCACAACTGGGTTCTCTGGCCAAACATTACACCAAGTTTCATGGCATATTTTTTTCTATCCCGAAAGGGATTCACACCTGCAACTGAAATAGTTCCGCTATCAGGATACAATATCCCGGAAAGCATTTTTATCGTTGTTGATTTCCCTGCTCCGTTTGGTCCTACATAGCCGACCATTTCACCTCTACCGATATCGAAACTAATACCTTTTACTGCCTCGATAATTTTATAGTCCGCAGAAACAAGTGCCTTTAATGCCCCCAATACTCCTGCATCTTTTTGTAAAACTTTAAAACTTTTGTTCAGATTACAAACAGATATTAAATTTTTTTGACTTCCCATTATTTTTGAAAAGAATTCAAAGCATCCTGAAGCATATCGGAAATATCAAAAACCTTGTTTAACATGGTTACCTTGAAAAGCTCTGCCATATGAGGCGAATCAACAACCAGTTTTAAATCTCCATGCTTCTCAAAAAAAATTTTTTTATAGCTCACCATTAAACCGAGTGCTGCACTTCCCAGACTTTTCACCTTTTGAAGATCGATTAATATGTTACACAGATTATTCTCAAGATACATGTGCAAAATATCTTCAAGCTCGTCTGCCTCATTTTGCTGAATATTTCCCTCCAGAACGATAATTTCAACGCCTGACTTTTTATAACAGGATATGGACAACGGTATACTCCCAGAATGATAAATAAAACATAGATAATTCTATCATAGCGAAAGAAAGTGTAATTTAAGGTGTCAATCAATTAATTGTATTTTCTTCAAAGTAATAAGAAATTTAAAAAATGTATCGCAACAACTTTGTTTTTAAAAACAAAGTTCATATAGCATCATATCTTTAGACTCTTCCGAAAGGGTGGTAATAAATATTCCTTAATTCGAAAATTTCTGCTTCTTTAACACATGAAAACCAATCAGGTACTAAATGTATTTAATACAGCACAAACAAGAGATATGTCATTAATTAAAAAATATAAAAACGAATACCTAATCCACCATTGATTCCGAAGTCAGATCCAGGAATAATGACTACCGTGGGAGCAATTTCACCAAAAATTTCAATTGCTTCTGTGGCCCACCATTGTAAACCGATTGGCACACGCACACCCAACAATAATTCATTATTGATTGATTTTTTATCCCCACCGGATCCAATATGTCCTACTCCACCTACGCCCAGATACCAATTAATCGGAGTTGAAAGCGGTTTATTTATTATCCAATAGTCCACACTGGCATAAACTGATCCCTTTCCGAGCAAACTATAACCAACACCAATCACTGGAAAATTATTGACCTTAATAGAAAAAGCTGTAGGATCACCGATAATTACACCTACGCCTGTCTTTGCATATATTTTTTGCTGGAACACACTGCACAGAAAAAGGAGCATCATTATTTTCATCAAATATCGTTTCATAATTCTACTATATTAAAAATATATGTACAGTATATAATTTTTTATACAATTTAGTAAATCTCTTTCTTTTTTTTAGCAGGTTTCACCCAAGGCACACAGCTTTAATATTATACTTTTGCAAAATATTGCATATAGTTATCCGTACAAAGAAATTTCTCATTTTAACTATCCCATAAAAAAATTCATTTTTATAAAAAAATTCTGCGTTAACAATATGGAAGCAGGAAATTTAATCAATTAATCAACACAAGTATTATACGTGATCTCGCTATCCATATTGATAAACCTGAAGATAAAATATTCCGCTCATTTAAATGCATGATCTAATAATAATTTCAAAGTATTAATTATAGAAAAAGCTCCTGCCTGTTTTTATAAAAAAACCACCCTGGTTTCAAATGGCATTAAATGCCAGCCGGGGATAGATCAGGGTCATATTGTTATTTTCCAGATAGGCTTCCATTCTGGAAGGAATTTTTTCTGCTCCCGAATACCAAGAAACAGATCCTTTTTTTACCCCAATAACTATAATAAAATCCATCGGATGAATTATATGGCTAAAAGAAGTCAAATCAGTCCAGTTACTAAAATCATGAAAACGTAATGATTGGCGGGATTTTTTATCAAAAACTGTTTTTATGGCATCTGAGGTAAGATTGTTAACATAAAAATCAATTTCAATCCCAATTTCAGTGGAAATCAGAACTACTTTATCAAGCCAGCTGGAAAAACCGGCCTCTCTTTCAGCCAGAGGTGGAGCAAACAAACAGATTCTTTTATTTGCAATAAACGGTTTAACAATATTACAGATAAATAAATTTTTATCGACCTGGTTAACTATAGTGTCCATCTTGTCACCCGTTATCCTTTCAATAAGTCCAGACTTCCCAGGCCATCCTAAAATTACAATATCGGACATTATCTCACGTGACACACGGGCAATACCGCTGGCAGGATTATGATCAATGGCCGCTACCGTATTTATTGAAATATCCGTAGCGGCAGCCTGACTGACAAATGTTTGTAAATGTTTTCTTGACTCTATAATATTGGCTTCTGCCTTTTCATTATTCGGTACAACCATAAGCATGGTTATGGGGTTTCGGGATTTCCTGGATTTCATTAAAATGGCAAATTCAAGTAACTTTTCCAGGCGGGAAATATTTACCACCGGTACAAGTATGGTTTCTTCACTAGCCGAAAACATCCGCTCTTCCTGTGAGAGATGATTTTCTGTAGCAATAATCTTTTTTGTTGTTTTTTCAGTCACCATCGATGCAACAATACAGGAAATTAAAATCAATATCACAGTTGCATTCAAAACAGTTTCGTTAATAATACCGTTCTTGAAACCTACAAGTATAATCGCAAGTGTTGCAGCAGCATGTGAACTGCTTAGTCCAAAAATCAGGCGTCCCTGGGACTTGCTAAGTCCAAAAACCACTTTAGTCAGATAGGCTGCCAGCCACTTTCCTGCCAGAGCAACCCCCACCAGAATGCCAGACACAAGCCAGGTGAAAGGTCCCGAAAAAATAAGACTAACATCCACCACCATCCCTACTGATATCAAAAAAAAAGGAATAAACAAAGCATTTCCGATATATTCAATCCGGTTCATAAGAGGCGAAGATGCCGGAATAAGTTTATTTAAAGTAAGTCCAGCCATAAAGGCCCCAATAATTGATTCTACCCCTGCCATTTCGGAAAGAAATGCTGAAAAAAATAAAACAGAGAGCACAAAAATATAATGTGCATGCTTTTCACTTTCCAGGTTTTGAAAAAACCAGCGAGCCAAAACCGGAATAAACAAAAACATAATACTGAAAAAGAGTATCAGAGATATTGTCAGCTGCAGCCAGAACTCAAAACCAATAGCGCCCTGGTTATGACCTAGAATAACAGCCAGAAGCAATAGAACCGCCGTATCCGTCAGTACGGTTCCTCCTACCGTTATGGCAACAGCGATATTTTTAGATATTCCAAACCTGCTTACAATCGGATAGGCTATCAAGGTATGGGTAGAAAACATACTCGAAATCAAAAAGCTGGCCGTCATATCATAGCCCAGAACAAACCGGCAAACCGGCAAACCCAGTAAAAGAGGAATAAAAAAAGTAAACAAACCAAAAACAAAACTTTTTTTCCGGTGATGGCGAAATTCAACCATGTCCAGATCCAAACCGGCGATAAACATTATATATAAAAGACCAATTGTAGAAAAAAGGTCAATAGCTGATGTTTTTTCAAGAATCTGCAACCCATTTGGTCCAACTAATACTCCAGAAAGAATAAGCCCTATAATGCCTGGAATCCGAAAGCGGTTCATCAGCATCGGTGCCAGAAGGATTATAAAAAGAATAACCGAAAATACAAGAATCGGATTGTGCAAAGGAAAACTAAATTGTTCCATAATGCGTTCAGCGAATTTTATCATATGGTATTATATTGTCACAGATTTATCCAGCCTATGACTTTGTAAATCAGATATTTCCTTGCCAAATCTCTCATCATATATACCCGTTACAGGTAATTCTTGATTTCAGCTATTTATTATTTACATTATTTTTATATTTTCTGACAATGCCTGCCAATCCAAAATAAATCCAAAGCTAATATCTATTAACCTTTAAAATATAAATAAATTTATGAGTACAAGTATCTATTGGGATAAATAGCAGGATTACTTATGGAATACCCACAATGCTCCTTCACTCCGTTTTCACAATATGAACAAAACTTTTACCCCTGATAAACAAAAAAAACATAATGCATTTAAAAAAAATAGAGCTCTACCAGTAACAAGAAAAATTTCTGAATGAATCACTGAAAATTAATTCTATATCAGCATAATTATCAGTGACGCCCAATAATTTCATCTATGTATAGCTTTACCTTCTAAATAAAAATATTGAAGCCTGTATTTTATTATTGAATATCTATTTTAAACTGAATTGACAGAGAATTAAGGATGAGTCAAATGGCATTTAATGAATTCGCTTACTCAAACAGATTTTCATGTTCCCCGGTTTGGAGCTTCCCATTATGATTCTCCGGTATTAATTGATAACTATACCGCCGAAGAAGCACGCTTTTTGTACAACATTGATTTTGATTCAAATCAAAATGATTTAAATAAATATTCACCGTTAACAATTGAAAGAAGTGGCCCAAGGAAAAAAATTTTTTTTAACCCAGTCACTACCAGAGCCGGAATCATAACCTGCGGCGGTCTTTGCCCCGGTTTAAATAACGTAATCAGGGCTCTAACAGTAGAACTTGTCTACCAATATAAAATAAAGTCCGTCATTGGATATCGCTATGGGTATCTCGGCCTCGCTGATCCTGCCATCGGGTCTATCGATTTGACTCCTGAAGTTGTGAATGGTATATCCGATAAGGGAGGTACCATACTTGGCTCATCCAGGGGACCACAAAATATTGACCGCATGGTGCAGAGATTAATTGCAGACAAAATAGATATACTGTTTATTATTGGCGGAGATGGAGCATTAAAAGGAGCTGAGGCAATATTTGAAAATATCACCAAAAGAGATCTCCCCATATCCATTATTGGCATACCGAAGTCGATTGATAACGACTTGAACTTTATCAGTAAAACCTTTGGCTTTGAGACCGCCTACTCCAAGGCTGTTGAAGCTATCAAAGCAGTTCATATTGAAAGTCTTGGGGCTCCTAATGGAATAGGTCTCGTAAAAGTAATGGGAAGACATTCAGGAGCCATTGCATGTCATGCCACAATAAGCTCCAACGAAGTTAATTTTTGCCTTATTCCAGAACTCTCTATTGACCTATATGGTAAAGGGGGTTTCCTGGAAGCTCTGGAAACACGACTAAAAAACAAAGATCATGCAGTAGTTGTCGTTGCAGAGGGCGCCTTTCAGGAAATCATCAATAAAGTTCCCCAAAAAGATCCTTCTGGAAATATAAAACTCGCTGATTCAGGCACATGGTTAAAAAATGAGATCATTAACTATTTTTCAAAAAAAAATATAGAAATCAATTTAAAATATATCGATCCAAGTTACCTTATTCGTGCTATTCCTGCTTCACCCGATGACTCTTTATTTTGTACCATCCTGAGCCAATATGCGGTCCATACGGGAATGAGCGGCCGTACCGGTGTTGTAATCGGACAATGGAATCATCTGTTTGCAAATCTACCCATCAAGCTCGTTATAAAAGAAAGGAAAGTAGTGAATCTGAAAGGATCTATATGGAGAGCAGTTATAGAATCAACAGGCCAGAATTTAAAACAATATTTATAATTCAAAAATTAAACCAAAATATTTTGTAAAATTTACTTGATCATTACAAACTTTTTTATTTTCCTTAAATTTAAATATCAGCTATCAATAATTTCAGACCAGTTTTTCATGATTTCTCTTCAAATATCAGATCAAGTAAATCATTTTTCTCTCCAATAATTACCACACCACCTTTTTTTAATTTTCCGAAAAGAAGCTCTTCAACTATTGGTGTTTCTATTTTCTCCTGTATGACTCGTCCCAGGGGTCGAGCGCCATATTCAGCATCATAACCCTTTGTAGATAAAAAGGCAAGACCTTCAGTAGTTAACTTTATCTTTACACGCTTTTTTTTCAATTTGTCATTCAAATTGTCGATTAACCTTAACACAATTTTCTGCATTAGATCCTGATTAAGATGATTAAAAATAATAATACCATCGAGCCGGTTTATAAATTCAGGTGAAAAAATGTTTTTTATCTCCACCATCGGATCACCTTTCATCAGTTCCATACCGTCTGCCTGCATAGAAAACCCTATGCGATTTTGACTCATAGCCCTCGATCCGGCGTTAGATGTCATGACAATAATGACATTATTAAAGTACGCTTTTTGACCTGTATTATCTGTTATAACCGCATTATCCATTATCTGCAAAAGAGCATTAAAAATATCCGGGTGAGCTTTTTCAATTTCATCAAGCAATAAAACAGCATAACTGTTTTTTTTAATTGCGTCAGTAAGCATGGCTCCCTGATCATATCCAACATAACCCGGAGGAGATCCCAGCAATCTTGAAATAGTGTGCTTCTCTGAAAATTCACTCATATCAAAGCGAATAAGAGGATAGCCCAGCTCCTCTGCCAGTATTTTGGAAAGAGAGGTTTTTCCAACACCAGTCGGACCAGCAAAAAGATAGGATCCTACTGGCTTATCTTCGCCCCTTAAACCTGCCCTTGAACGTTTTATCCCTGAGACAATCATTTCAATCGCCTTTTCCTGACCAAATACCCGATTCTGAAGTCTTTCTGCAAGATCGTACAAAGCAGCTACATCATTTTTTGTACCTTTTATCAATGCCGCTGAGGTAATTCTCGTCACCAGTTTTTCAATATCGCTTCGACTTATAACTGTACTATCCGGAGAATAAATACTTTTATTTGCACCTGATTCATCCATTAAATCAATTGCCTTATCTGGCAGATAACGGTCTTTTATGTGCGCTGATGAAAGTTCTACGCATGCTTTTAAAGCTGATTCTGAGTATTTTACTCCGTGATACTCTTCATATTTTATCTTTAACCCATTTAATATTTCGATAGAACTTTTAATATCAGGCTCTTTAACCTCTATTTTCTGAAAACGTCGTGAAAGTGCCCGCTCCTTTTCAAGGTGCTGTCGATATTCCTCATAGGTTGTTGCACCAATGCAGCGGATCTCTCCATTTGTTAAAACAGGCTTCAATAGATTTGCTGCATCCATACTACCACCTGTTACAGAACCAGCACCCACAATGGTATGAATTTCATCTATAAAAAGAATGGCTTTGCCTTTCAGCTTTACCTCTTTGATAACATCCTTCAAACGCTGCTCAAAATCACCCCGATACCTTGATCCTGCGAGTAAAAGACCAAGATCAAGAGCGTACACCTGAAAATCTTTCAAACGATCCGGAACTTTGTTCATTGAAATCCTTGCGGCCAGTCCCTGAACCAGAGCAGTCTTGCCTACTCCCGGATCACCGACAAATACCGGATTATTTTTTCGTCTCCTGCATAAAACCTCTATTGTTCTCTCAATTTCCAGATCTCTACCAACAAGTTTGTCATATTTGCCCTCTTTTACTTCTGCAGTCATATTTACTGCATACTTTTGCAAGGCGCTCTCTTTATCTAAACCCGGTTTTTTTTCACGTTCTCCAGTGCCGACCTCAGATCCAGAGGTTTCAGATGATGCAAACCCATGAGATATAAAATTTAAAATATTCAATTTTGAAAAACCATTTTTTTCCAGGTAATACCGGGCTTCCAGCTCTTCTTCTGAAAATATTGCGATCAATATATCACCAATATCCGCCTCTTTTTTTTGAGCCGAATGAACATGCAGAAGCGCTCTCTGCAAAATTCGTTGAAATGATATTGTTTGTACAGGGCCCTCTTTAGCCTCACCAATTTCCATATTATCAAGGTAAGTTAAAACATCCTGTTCAAGAGTTTTTATGTCTCCACCACTGTTTGCCAGAATTTGAAAACCATCTTCACTTGTAATTATTGCATATAGCAAATGTTCAACAGTCAAATAAAGATTTCCGCGAAGCTGGGCATCGCGATATGAATTACTTAGTATCAGTTCCAGATTTTTTTCTATCATACTACTCTTTCTCCATTGTACAAAGAAGAGGATAGCCTGCATCTCTGGCCATTTGGTGAACCTGTTTTATTTTTGTTTCTGCCAGTTCACGAGTATATTTACCCGCAATACCTTTTCCTTTTCTGTGAACATCATACATAATATTAATGGCTTCATCACCTTTTTTGTTAAATATTTTTATTAAAATCGATACTACAAATTCCATTGATGTATAATCATCATTATGTAAAATCACAATATAATTAGACGGTTTTTTTAACTCAACCTTCTCGTCCAGATCAAAAGATGAGCGGCGATCCTCAATATATGACATACCTACTGATTATCAGGAAAATAACTGGCAAAATTTTTCGGACCCTCCCAGACTCTGACCTCATGAATATATTCTCCTGTCAACAGAAACTCTTTCAGAGTATTATATATATATTTACCAATATTTTCAGCAGTAGGGTTTATCTCACTGAAAGGAATAATTTTATTTAAACAAATATGATCCAGATCAAGCATTAATGAGTCAAACTTTTCTCGGACTTTCAAAAAATCCACACTGATTCCATTTTTCAACTTGTAGCTATTGATAAATAACTCCACTTCAAATGTATGCCCATGCAAAGCCTCATTCTTTCCCTCTCCATGATAATCGTATAAATAATGAGCACTCTCAAAAATCCCATGAATTCTAATCTGATAATAATCCGCCATAATTACATTTTCTCCGGGGAATCTATACCCAATAAAGATAGTCCATCGCTGATTACAGCAGCGCACAGCTGAATAATCCGTAAAAGAACCCGTCCTCTCTGTTGATCTTCCTTTAAAGTCTGAATAATATTGTTTTCTTTATCATGATAAAAGGCAGTGAATAACGTAGCCACATTATGAAGATATTCCGGAAGATGATGTATTTCAAGATTCTTTGCAATCTCATTTACCACCTCATTATAGCGCCACAGCTGCACCAATAGAACAGATCTGCTTTCACAGCTATATAGAGAGTGATCTATCTTACCCACAGGTACCGGAGTTTTAAAATCCAGCCCGACCTCCCTGAAAATGGAGCGAATTCTGGCATAGGCATATTGAATATAATAAACAGGATTTTTACTCGAATGCGTCAAAGCCAGATCCAGATCAAAATCAAGGTGTGCACTCTGGGATCTCATTAAAAAGAAATAACGAATGACATCAACAGGAATTTTATCGAGAAGATCAGCCATGGTATGAAACTTGCCCAAACGCTTGCTCATAACAACACTTTTCCCATCTTCTATCATATTCACCTGCTGAACAATGAGTACTTTAAACTCCTGGTCTGAATTTTCCACTCCAAACCCAAGAGCCTGCATGGCACCACTTAATCTTGCAATGTATCCGTGATGATCTGGTCCCCAGATATTATAAATTGTGTCAAAACCTCTGGTTACCTTGGTATGATGATATGCAATATCTGCCAATAAATATGTGGGACGTCCATCTGACCTTACTATAACCCGGTCTTTGTTATCTCCGTAGTCAGTGCTTCTGAAGTGAAGTGCCTCTTCTTTTAAATAAACCTTGTTTTTCTTTTCCAGTATATCTTTTGTAATCATCACCTCGCCACTTTCATGCAACGACTTTTCTGAAAAGAAATTATTAAAATCCACCCGAAATTTATGCAAATCGCTTTTTTGAGTCTCGACCAGATATTGTATCGCCAGAGGAGCAAAATATAAACCTAATTCCTGACAACTTTTTTCTATTTTTTCGGACGATTCCAGTTCCACAGCAATTGATTTGCTTATGTCACCATTATCTTTTATGATTTTATTCAATACATCAATAATATACTCACCCTGATAACACTCTTCAGGTAATATCACATCATAACCTTTAAGTTGAAGATATCTGTACGCAAATGATAATCCAAGTAAATATACCTGATTACCATAATCATTTACATAGTACTCTCTGAAGACTTCATTACCCGCTCGCTCTAAAACATTGCAGATAGAATCTCCGATTGCAGCAGCCCGCGCAGATACAGTATTTAACGGCCCGGTAGGATTAGCAGACACAAATTCAAAAATAATTTTTCTCGGATTTTCCACTTTAATATTTAAATCACTGATGTTAATAATACTCCCTTCCAGGATTAAAGTGTGATAAAATTCAGAAACATAAAAATTTAAAAATCCTGGCCCTGCAATTTCAATATTGCTGATAATCTGCTTTAGCTCATCATTTTTCAATAGCCCTTCTTTAATTTGAGTCGCAATGAGAAAAGGCTTTTCACGAAAAATAGAAGCTAGCTCCATTGCAACAGGTGATGAATAATGGCCCATTTTTAAATCAGGGGGGTACTCTATTTTGTTTCGCAGTTTTTCGGGAAGTTCAATACTTCTTGACAATGCAATATCTGCAACTACATCGGTAATTATCCGGGATAGTATATATTTTATGGGGCCTATCATTGGTTACAATCGCATCAAACATGAGAGATATCGTGTCAAGAATCTAAGCCACTCACAAACAAAATAAAACTTATGTCACTCAAAAGAACCTATATTCCCATCAATTCCATAAACGATATTGACCTCAGCAAAATCAATATTGGAAACATAAATAACCGCTACATTGATATGCATGGAAACAGGTATGCAACCCGATTTAATATTCGAACCAAAAGAGTACAAATTGTTCGTATCGCTCTGGGAGAAGATGAGGCCAGGGAATTTAAAGGAGTGGTTGTTTCTGAACTGAGTCATGTGAATCGTCGCAAAAAAACCAGCAATGAACCTGTAGAAACAGAACCTGTTGAAAAAAAATCATCAATAGGCAATGAAAATATATCCCCTTCATTACCATCATCACCTTCATTTATATCTTTAAACGACATCGAAACCGAGCCGGCAACAAATAGTAAAAAAAGCAAAATTAAACCACTTCCTTCATGGATTCAACACTACAACATTGTAATTAATTACGATGTAAATGTTGCTGATTTTATAAAAAACATGCCTCAACGGATTCCTGCCCAGTCTGAACGTCTTTTTGGAATTATTTCCAACATTAAAAATGGAGGTCTGCTTAACCGCACTGCAACTACGGGCAGCCATGATCCTTATCTGGAGCTGACTTTATATTTTGATGAAAACATCAGTAAACTTGCAGAAAAAATAAATAAACTAAATGAAGAGTTATCACGATTCCCCAAGGATCCTGAACACTATGCTGTTTTTATGGAAAAAAATTACCGCAAATATATGGAAAAACTTCCTGCTGAGCAAAAAATAAACTTTATTAAAGCATTTATACTTGGAAAAGAGTACCTGAATTACCTTGAGCACGGATTTTTGCTGCTCGAGAAATGCAGCAGACACCTGGAAAATGTTAATGACAGCAATCTCTCTGCAACGCAGCGACAGTCCATTTCTGATGCTACCAACTCTATCGAGTTTGTAAAAGAAACCTTAAGCCTCGAAAGCGGAATGAATGCGGGCTGGCTGATTAAAGAACAAATTTATCAAAATTAGCGCCTTGCTGCGGAAGCTTCTCGTTTCTTTTCCATAGATGCCTTTTTTCTGAAGAATTGCACCTGTTTTTCAAGCTCCTGAAGATTCTGGCAAAACACTTTTCCATCAACTATTCTCATATTCTTATCCTGAACCAGCTGTGCAAGGTAGGGCTCCCCTTTTTCCGGTGGAAAGCTGAGCATTTTAATCAACTCCTGGCCATTAATATTAAAGGTATAGCTGGCCTTGGGGGCAATTGTCACCTTGTTTTTATACACCAAAGTAAGCAACATATCATACATCCTTCCAATAGGATCTTCTATCAGAAGATTTGCCAGTTGCCGGCTTGCCGTCCAGATTCTTTCACTTAATATGGTAATTAGCTTGACTGCCATCTGTGGTTGCGCCTGCACCATACTTTCAAAGTTTGTTTTATTAATCGCAAGAGTGATCACACTTCCATCTGCAACTGCTGAGGCAGATCTGGGCTTGTTTTCAAGCAACGCCATCTCCCCAAAAATATCACCTGGCTGCAATACTGCGAGCATCACCTCACTTTGATCTACAAGTTTTGTTATCTTTACTCTTCCCTGTTGAATTATATAAAGCTCTGCACCGGGCTCATGCTCAATAAAAATCATCTCTTTATCAGTGAATATTCTTGCCAGAGACTGCCTGTTTTCTGCAGGTGGAGTAAATGGCGCTCCCATTCCCTGAAGTCTTGCCTTCGACTGAGCTGCATTAACCCCTTCCGGAAAATATTGGATATACCTTTGAAATGCATAGGCAGCGTGCTTTAACTCATTTTTTGATTCATAGTACTCGCCGACTTTATACATTAACTGGGGATTTTCTTCCGCTGTACTGTGAAAAGAAAGCTTTGTTATCGCCTTGTCAATACTTCGAAGCTTCATAGAGAAATAGCGAATAATTTTCAAGGCAATCTGGGGGCTTCGTTGAATCATTGTACCGAACTGATCCCTGTGAACTGCAATTAAGGCAGTCGGAACAAGCGTCTGCACCGTTTCAATATGCGGGTGAGCACTCATCGCTGATACAACACCAAAAAAATCACCGGTATTTAAAATCTGATTGGGATCTTCTCCAGGAATAGGCATTTCTACAGATGAACGTGCCCGTCCCTGACGAATAATGAAAAAAGTATCCGCATCCTTTTTACCTTCTACAATTACAAAGGCGTTTGGTTGAAAACTGGCCAGTTTAAAAGGATAATTTCCCATCTTATATTATCTTAACATTTAAATTATTTCTTGATAAATTTATAGCGCAATATGACATATTTAATAATTTGAACACCCTGTTTTGACTATAGCATCGGTAGAAATTCCCAACTTGTCAACAATAAATATTTTTATTTAAATTTACCCGCATAAAAACACCCAAATTGTTATTTTTCTTGACATTACCCCAGAGAAGTAGCAATTACTTTAGAAAGATTTATGAAAAAAGGATTTAAAAAAGATGAGTTATTATCCATATTTAAAAGAATCAAGCGGGATAATGACCTCGGAAAATTATCCCGAATAATAGATAGTGCCGAAAAATCAGATCAATTAAATCTTTTACAGGAAAAGTGGCCAGAGATTTCCGGCTTGTTGGCAGAGCACACATATATTGCCCGCATACGGAACAATAAATTAATAATTCAGAGCGATCATGGTATCTTTAGCCAGCAATTACAATATCAAACAAAAGGAATCATCGATAAAATTACAGAAATAACCGGACTTTCATTCTCTGGAATCGAAATTATAACCGGGAATATTGCCTGGAAAGGCAGGAAAACTAAAGACATTATGTCACAAAAACAAAATATGGTACCTGAAAAGCAATCAAATATAAATAGCGAGCTTATTGATACCTTGATAAGTAAGATTAAAGATATATAAAGTGGAGATATAATTATGAGCAAAGAAAACAATACTGCTCCAGAATCAACAAATGGATACTCAGGATCAAATATCCAGATTCTGGAAGGATTGGAAGCTGTTAGAAAAAGACCAGGAATGTATATTGGATCTACTGATCTCCCGGGCCTTCACCACCTTGTATATGAAATCGTCGACAACTGCATTGATGAAGCGATGGCTGGAGAATGTAATCAAATCGATGTTCAAATTTTACCTGACAATTATATTAAAGTAACCGATAATGGCCGGGGTATACCCACTGACATTCACCCCAAAGCAGGAATCTCAACCGTCGAAGTTGTACTTACTAAGCTCCACGCAGGTGGTAAATTTGGTGATGGGGCATATAAAGTATCCGGTGGATTGCATGGTGTGGGTGTGTCCGTTGTTAACGCTCTCTCTAAACATGTGAAAGTGGAAGTTGCCCGGGATGGAAAACTGCATTGCATTGAATTTGAAAGAGGAAAAACTCTTTATCCCCTTAAATTATCTGGAAAATCAAACAAGCGTGGAACAACGGTTCTGTTCAGAGCAGATGAAATCATATTTGATTCACTTGAGTATCGTTATGATACCATTGTCTCGCGTCTTAGAGAACTTGCTTTTTTAAATAAAGGTGTTGAAATAAATATCAGCGACTCGCGCGGTGAAGAGGTACGTAAAGATACCTTCATGTATAAAGGAGGAATCGTAGAATTTATAAAAACATTAACCGAACATAAACATCCTTTACATAAAAAAACCGTACACATTCAGGGAGAAAAGGAAAATGTTCAGGTTGAAATTGTAATGGAATACTGTAACAACTATTCAGAGCAAATCTTTACCTATGTCAATGCTATTCATACCAAAGAGGGCGGTACTCATCTTGAAGGGTTTCGTTCCGCCCTGACCAGAGCAATTAATGAGCATAAAAAAGTATTAGGAACCGAAAAGAAAGATAAAAAAGCCAAAAAAGATAAAAAAGAAGAACTGATTTTAACCGGAGATGATGTTCGAGAAGGATTAACGGCGATTATTACCATCTTGATTCCCAACCCGCAATTTGAAGGGCAGACAAAAATGAAATTGGGAAATGGAGAAGTAAAAGGAATTGTTCAATCTCTCGTATACGAAAAACTAATTGAGTTTTTTGACCAGAATCCTTCAGAAGCTAAAAAAATTATTGAAAAATGCCTCTCTGCGGCTACAGCACGAATTGCTGCGCGCAAGGCCAAAGAACTTGTCAGAAGAAAAAGCGCACTCGAAGGCACCGGACTTCCCGGAAAACTTGCTGATTGTACCAGTAAAGATGCAGAAATCGGTGAGTTGTTTATTGTTGAGGGAGATTCTGCTGGTGGATCTGCCAAACAGGGTCGGGATCGTAACTTTCAGGCAATCCTTCCTCTAAAAGGCAAAATTACTAACGTCGAAAAGGCAAAACTGGAAAATATTCTAGGTGACACCGAGGTATCGGCACTAATCACAGCAATAGGAACCGGTATCGGTGAAGATTTCGATATGAAAAAACTGCGATATCATAAAATTGTCATTATGACAGATGCTGATGTCGATGGAGCACATATTCAGACATTGATTTTAACTTTCTTTTTTCGATATATGCAACCCATTATTGAAAACGGATATCTTTATATCGCACGTCCGCCTCTTTACCTTGTATCTTCAGGAAAAGAAAAAAACTACGCTTACGATGATGCCGAAAAAAACCAGATCATTAACAAACAAAAAGATAAAAACTATACTCTTCAACGTTACAAAGGCCTTGGAGAAATGAATCCTGAGCAGCTTTGGGAAACGACAATGTCACCAACCAATCGTGTATTTATGCAGGTTTCCATGGATGATGCCGTTGCAGCAGAACAAACCTTTATAATCCTGATGGGTGATGAGGTAGAACCCAGACGAAGATTTATCGAAACCAACGCAGCCAAGGCTGTAGAGCTTGATATTTAATCTACTCAAAGCGATTTATATAACTCATCAAGAATTTTATCTGCATCACCAATTTGGTAAGAGACAATATTCTTTATGATATCAAATGTTTCGAGATCCATGGAATCAAACTTCATTCCGATGCCATCAATATCTAAATGCTTCACTGCACCCGAAATTTCCACCAGCTCTTCACCCTCAGGGTGATATCCTTTAAACTCCAATACAACCGGTTGCCCTGCTTCAAAGATACCTTTTACAGCTAAAAAAACCCCTTTAATAGATATATTTTTAATAATTACCGGCAACCTTTCTTTGCCCAAAAGTAACATAGCCTCCAGTTTGTACGGAACTCTGGTAAAACGCCTTTTTTCCACTTATGTAGAATCTTAAAATCTATTAAGGTGTCAACAAAAGTTTGCATTTTCAACTGAAACAATTGACACACAGTTTTAAGAGGACACTTGATCCTATGAAAAAAATATTTTTATCAGCTCTATTTTTATCCACTTCACTAATTATGATCTCCTGTTCCAGAGAAAATAATCTCTATTGGCAACCTGATGAAATTTTTCCTGGAATGAATTCACAGGGTGGTGTAGAGGAGAATAATACTATTTCATTAAAAAAAATCCCTGAAGAGGCGAAAATTGTAGTGCTAAATTTTTTTGCCCCCGGCTGTATGCCCTGTATCAATGAATTGCCCGATCTGACCAAAATCTATAATAAAATAAAAGACAGCTCTGAAGTCAAATTTTATGCCATTGGCTCCTCCTTAAATGCGATAGATAATCCAGAGCCGGTAACCTTGAGTAAAATAGCTTCCGAGGTCTACAAATTTAAAAATGATTATAAAATTCCTTATCCCGTTTATCTTGCTGATACCCCCAAATTAAAAAAATTTGGAGTAACAGGATTTCCTGAAACATTTATTCTAATCAAGGAAAATGATCAAAAATGGCATGTAAAAAGAAGGTATATCAGTTCCATAAAAGAGGATGATATTTTTATTTACATTAAATAAAAATGAAAGTTATTTCGTCTGAACTAATCAGGCAGCGATTTGAAACGCTTCAAAACGAAACAGAAAAATCTGGTCATAAAGTAGACATTATTGCAGTTACCAAAACGCATCCATCATCCATTTGGCGAAATTGTGTAGAAGCAGGAATTACTCATATTGGAGAAAACCGGGTGCAGGAACTTGTCCAAAAAGGAGATAATGAGCCAGATTCCCGGTTAAAACTAATTGTACATTTAATTGGATCGCTACAAAGCAATAAAATAAAATACCTGAATAACAAAGTTGATACTATTGATACACTTCATTCAATTTCTCTGGCTGAGGCGTTAATTCATCGTAAAGATATGATAAATCCATTACCCATTCTTCTGCAGATAAATACAACAGATGAGGAAAGCAAATCCGGCATACACTTCAGTAAGTTTGATGAAATCATCCAACTTGCAAAATTTTTAATGCAATCAAAAAAAATATTGCTTGAAGGTCTCATGACCATAGGTCCAACTCCCCAAAATGATAACGAAATCAACAGCGTTGAGTATCAAAAAAAAACTGCCCACTCTTTTTCTCTTGCACGAAAAATACATGAAAGACTTTCGAGGGAAATCGGAATAAAACTTCCCAGACTTTCTATGGGGATGTCTCATGATTATAAAATTGCAATGGATGAGGGATCCACTGAGATTCGCGTGGGATCCCTCCTGTTTGGTCAAAGATAAAATCTACGATTATTCAGCAACTTCAAGGCTTTCTCTTTCCTCTGACTCCTCACTCTCTTTTTTCGTAACAGTATCCATCGGTAATGCATTAGTTGAAAAGTATTCTCTTACAAGGGTTTCAAGTTTATTACAGAGTTCACTATTCTCTTTTAAATAATTACGAACATTATCCTTGCCCTGACCAAGTTTCATCTCTCCATAAGAGTACCATGTGCCTGCTTTTTTAATGATATTGGCATTGACTGCTTCATCTAGAATACAACCCTCTCTGGATATACCATAATTAAAAAATATATCAAACTCTGTTTTTCTAAAAGGTGGAGCAACCTTGTTTTTTACCACTTTTACTTTTACCCTGTTTCCAATGGCTTCTTCACCCTTCATAATTGACTCAATCCTTCTGATATCAAGACGTACCGATGCATAAAATTTAAGTGCATTACCACCCGATGTTGTCTCCGGTGATCCAAACATTACACCAATTTTCATCCTGATTTGATTAATAAAAATTAAAACTGTATTGCTCTTTTGAATCGCTCCCGTTAATTTTCTTAAAGCCTGGCTCATTAAGCGGGCCTGCAATCCCATATGCGAATCACCCATATCTCCTTCAATTTCTGCCCGGGGAACAAGGGCTGCTACAGAGTCAATTACAACAACATCAAGTGCATTGGACCTGATCAGCGCTTCCGCAATTTCAAGAGCCTGCTCGCCAGAATCCGGCTGAGAAACCAGTAACTCATCCACATTTACTCCAAGACGTTTGGCATAGGATGGATCAAGTGCATGCTCTGCATCAATAAACGCAGCCATTCCTCCGAGCTTCTGAGCTTCTGCAATAACATGTAAAGTCAACGTGGTCTTTCCTGATGACTCAGGTCCATAAATTTCAATTACTCTTCCTCTGGGTAAACCACCGATACCGAGAGCCAGATCAAGTGAAAGAGCACCTGTTGGAATAAAATCCAATGCACTCAGGGCTTTATCATTCATTTTCATAACAGCGCCTTTGCCGAACTGCTTTTCTATATTTACCAAAGCCTGATCCAAAGCCTTTATCTTGTCTGGGTTATTTTCTTTTTTCATATGGAACTGTTTTGGTATTTCATTACTGTACGAAAATACTTTTTTAACAGGCAGAGGGTTTTTATTGTCAATTTTATTCAGCATATATCTCCTATGTTCAAACTGTTTTGTTACTATTGGATTTAAAAAAATGGAAGCCTTACCTGAAAAAGTATGGCTTCCATTAAACATGAAAATTTAAAAGGAAGTATTTAATCTTCAATAATAGTATAGGAGAAACAATGAATTTATTTCAAAATATTTTTTTCTAATGAATTCTTATCACTACATAATTAGAAGGTTTCGATTCATGATCATTATGCTCAATTTTATCGTCCCATACATTATCACATGCGGTAATCCAGAAATAGTATGGAATCTTCTTTTGCAACAACGGATATTCATTCAAATGACCAGGTGATGATCTGTAGAAAACAAGATTTTTTTCGATCAATTCATTATTTATAAAAATCTGAAGCATATTCTGGTATCTGACATCATTTGTTGACCATATATCATTATCAGTTACTGGAATACCCAACAACCTACCATCATCGCTTTTTTTTAGTTCTTTAAACTTAATTACACCCAGAGGTTCATAAGCCTTTACACCATAATAAAGAAGGTATCTCCCTCCATTAATAACATCAACCTCAAGGTTCCTTTTAAAAGCCAGCAAAATATTATCTCCATTCTCACTTTCTACCACCATAAGATTTTCCGGAGGCCTGGGAGGAAGATTATCTTGATAACTGAAGCTTACTTTAGTTAAAACTGGTGTCTGGGCTCCTGTTGAATCCGAGTAAAGCTCTGCCTTCCATTGAATATAACGTGCCCTGAATGGAACAAAGTTCTTCAAGCGAAGCTGATAGGGAAGATTGTCCTCACTCTCCTCTTCATTAAAAACTTTGTCAGAATAACGATAATAAAAATCTACATTTGCACCTTCTGGTATCGAAGCTTGATAATTTAAGGTGTCTACTTTACTGGCTGAATAAGGAAGTTCAATTACCTTACTAACAGCAACCCCCGGAGTCTGTTCAAATCGCACACCATTTCTGCTGACTTCAGGATATTTTCCCGAATAGGAGTCCAGAGAAAGAGCTTTATTTGAAAAAATCATCTCATCAAGAGCACCTAAAAAGTTCCTCCCTATAACCAAAGGAGAATTATCCCAGCGGTGAAATCCTGGATCAAGTATAGTTCCTTTGGTTGTTTTATCGTCTGTAACATAAATTTTTTCCTGTTCAATTCTATCTATATATAATGACAAAGATCCATCTTCTTCTTTGTATTGCAGCAATATCTCATGAAACCCGGTGTCACTGATTTTATCTCTTGCCGATATCTTTAATTTCTTTTCAACCTGGTTTTCACCATGAAAGAAGTTAAAAAATTCAAAATAAATATACTCGGATTGCCAGGCAGCACGAAAGCCCTGCGCCCTACCCTCAAAATATCCAATTTTTTTAATAATTTCCATTGTATTTTTTTGCTGATAAACCTTCATACGAAAATAGATGCTGAAATCACCGCTTTGAATACCTTTATTTAAAAACATGAAATCTGCTGGAGCAACTAAAAGTTCATGTCCCGGATATTCAAAACTTCCAGCTTCTTTTATTGAGTCAGGAAATTTTTTTACTTTATACTCTGCTTTTAAAACTGCTCCAGACTGAAGAGAGAGTTGATCTTTATCAAAAGATATATATAAAGAGTCCATTTTTTCATCAATGGATAATGGAAAATTACCCCTTTCTATGGAAAGGGATTTATCTGTTGGAAGAGTCGATACCTTCAATCGATCGGTTGTATAAAGATCAAAATTTTGTGAATCCTGGCCCCATGAAATAGTTACAGAATAAAGCGGACTGCTGATGAGCCCTGTCATGAAAACTAAAACTATATATTTAACAAAGAGTCTGCAACTTTTTAACCCTTCTTTCATGGCGCCCACCCTCAAATGCTGTCGATAGAAATATTTTTACCATTTCTGCAGCAGTTTCTTCTTTTAATATTCGACCACCAAGAACAATTATATTAGCATCATTATGCTTCCTTGCCAACTCTGCAGTTTGAAAATCATGACAAAGGGCCGCCCGAATATAATTATAACGATTCAAGGCAATGGACATTCCAATTCCTGTGCCGCAAATTGCAATCGCTGTTTTTATAACCCCTTTTTTCAGAGAATCTGCCAACAAGGCAGCCTGATCAGGATAGTCGGTTGATTCTTCGGAAAAAGTACCATAATCTTTCCACTCTAATTCGGTTAATTTGTTTTTTAAATATTCTTTTAATTTGAAACCGCCATGATCACAAACAATCGCTATCATAATTCATAATATAATAATCTAACACCCTGACAAGCCCTAACTGAATATGAAATTCGACCTCAGGCAAATTCAAAATCCAAACAATAAAATACTATTCAGACTTGACGGGATAAATCTATAATTTATGGCTTGATTAATGGCAAATATTTTACTTGTAGATGACATAAGTTTCATTAAAAAAATCGAAAAGAATGTATTAGAATCCTCGGGTCATGTCATTGTGGGTGACGCTTCAAATGGAGAAGATGCTATTCGCCTATACCGGGAAAAACGCCCCGATATTGTAATTATGGATATAACCATGCCAGTATTAAATGGAATCGAAGCACTTGAGAAAATTTTATCTATCGATGCCAAAGCCAATGTTATTATGTGTTCTGCATTAGCTCATGAGAGAATTCTTTTGAAAGCAATAAAAGCAGGGGCAAAAGAGTATATCATAAAGCCATTTACAACGGAAAGGCTTATAAGTACTATAGAAAAAGTCCTGGCACATTCAAAATAATCTTTAAATGATTAGATTGAAGTTTATTGGTTCTATCATACTTTTCTGTATCCCTTTCTATCTTTTTGGAAACTCACCCGTAGAAAAAAATGGAAGTTTTGTGCAGAAGATTCTGGAAGAAGACAAAATCAATAATGATGCATTTGCCGGAGAAATTACCTATAAAAACAATTATACTTTAAAACTCTTTCCATCATTTTATAAAATTGATTCAAAAAGAGAGTATTATATTAATACCATAGAAGCAATTTTAATCGATAACCTTCGGGCAATAAAAGAGATTTATATTGAAAAACCTGTAATTACTGAAATTAAATATCCTTATACACCTGAAAATAAAAATAAAATTGAAGATTCCAGAGAGAAAATTTTATTATCAATATCTGAAACACCCCACTATTTTCCCTTGGTTATCAAAAAGATTGACTCCATGCCAGAGGAGTTTAAAGTTTTTCCACAATATAACAACAAACCCGATCAATTTCATATAAACACCCAAAACGACCTTTACCTCTTTTTAACAATTGAGCCTCTCGATGAAAATTCCCTGAATGTCCTGCTTTCCATATATTATGATAAAGGGCTGTTTTATCATGGAAGCCAAATATTGAACACAGCTTCCCTCCCTTCTGATATTGAAAAACTGGTACGCAATATTGAAAAAAAAATAACAGGCCCCGACAGTGGACAAGTTTTTATTACAGGAACCCCGCAAGATGCAGGTATTTATATAGACAATATTTTTAAAGGAAAATTACCACTGACTATTGAAAATCTACGGGTTGGATCACACACACTAACCATCAGAAAAACAGGATATAAAGAAAAATCTGAAAACATTGTTATAGATAAAAACAATTTACTCAAAATAAATATTGCATTAAATGACAATACGGAAGGACAAAGTATAAAAATTATTTCTAAACCTGAAGGTGCAGAAATTTATCTTGACGTTGATTATCTGGGGAAAACTCCACTCACACTGACTTTAAGTGAAAAAGGAAGGCACCGATTAAAAATTACAAAAAATGGGTTCCTCGACTATAATTCCAATATTAATATTGGCACCAATGGTGAGCAAAAAATTTTTGTTAATCTAAAAAAAGGCTCGAATGAAAATCGTTATAACCCGGATCCGCCGTTATTCTGGAAAGTAAATAATAAATTCATGCTACAGACCAATGCAATTTTGACAGCAGGCTCCTTTTTTTCATGGCTCTATTTTACGATACAAAAAGAACAGGCTCTTACTGAAATATTGTCCTATAAAAATTACAAAGGCTCTTCACTGACATCAAGTCAGCAAAGTAAAATTCTTGAATTAAACAGGCAGGCTGCGCAAAGCTCACGCTACTCTCAATATGCATTGTACTCGGGAACTATTTGTGCAAGTATGACCATCTTTTTCTTTGTTCGATATGTCTACTCACAAGACCTGAATATAAAAGATGAAAATCTTGCGATATTACAATACAATCCTTTACAAAAATCCCTTAATGTCAGATTTCAACAGAGATTTTAATAAAATTCCTTGTCATAAACAATCAGTTAAAGATTTCTTTCAAACAGGTAGTTGATTTCCGGATTTCCTGTATAAAGCTCATTTTTATCCTTTGCCTTGAAAAAGTAACAGGGAACTTTTTTTATGTTAAAAAAAGAGTAACTGTTCCAGGTTGCCGCATTCCATAAAAGTTGCTCCGGAAGAACATGCTGTGAATAAATATATCTTATTTCATTAAATATGGAAACATCCTTTGCCATTTCAGGAGAATCACTTCCAAGTAAAACCCGGGAACTGAAAATATTCATTAAATCCCAGTTATTGCGACTGTATTTTAAAAAAGCATTAGAACGGGCACAAAGCACCCACGCCCAGTTTTTATTGTAATTCCCTATTTTTATCAGATTTTCTTCCGAAATAAAATTTAAATGTATCAGTAGTAAAAATTTTTCCCTGAACATCTTGAACGAAAAAAGATAATCAATAATATTTTTGTGATAAAGTTCATCATATCGTTCATACTGGCCCAGTGCATTGAGAAAATCAAAAGTTCTACCTCTCTCTTCAGGTAATAACCATTCCTCATTTTCTTCAAATAAATGAATAGAAATCATGGATTCTTTTAACATCTCCAACCCTTTCATAATTTCGGGTGATGTTCCATAAATTGAATGAGGTGCGGGAATAATTTGATTTTTTTGACAAACTTCAAGATGTAATCTGATATTTTTCAGTTGTTTTTTACTTTTCTCTCTACTGAAGCCAAGAATTTCCCAGAAATTAATACCTTTAAAATATTTTTGATGTGACAAGTTTTCACAAAAACTTAAATTATTGGATATATTGGAAAAAAAAAAGGTTCCTTGATTTATAGCGTAAGCAAGTATTTCATCCAGGCTTTTATTATTTTTTTTTTTTTTAGATTGAGGAGCCCTGAGTGCGTAATCATGGATACCTGCATACTCCGATGTGATCGGCGAGGATAATTCAAGGTGGGTATGTGAATTCACCAAACCTGGAATCAGATATCCATCAAAATTTTCTCCAGTTAAATTTTCAACATGATCTTCACCACTACCTTCATTTATCAGAATTCCATTTTCAACCAGAAACCATGCATCCTCAACAAAAAGACCCTTTTTGTTTAATGCATACCTGGGGCGAATCAATCTGAGGTTGTCTCTGACTTTCATGACTAAAATAATATAAAATAGCCCAGAAATTTCTCATAATATAACTTGACAAGTGAACTATTTAAACCGATAATTTTATATGGCATCTTCTGTACTAAATGATGACGTTCAACTATTTTTAGATGAACTTAATGAAAATTT
>Ga0224495_10000575_pt1 | contig 28744 bp, 24 predicted proteins | sample SF_Jul11_sed_USG_FD_168128 | JGI IMG/M metagenome (GOLD analysis project Ga0224495, IMG submission 168128) | Sediment microbial communities from San Francisco Bay, California, United States - SF_Jul11_sed_USGS_4_1 | ecosystem: Environmental > Aquatic > Marine > Sediment | place: USA: California... | reverse complement strand
TCGCCTTCCGTATTTATACCTATGGCAGAAAGCATGGGGTTGATCGACAAGGTCGGCCAGTTGGTTTGGCAACATGCCTTGCATTCTTTGACTTTGTTGCCGGAAGGACACCGGTTATCGGTCAACCTTTCCAAAAGACAACTTTTTTCCGGTGGGATTGTCCAGCAACTCAAGGATGATGTATCGATGGCGAACCTTTTGCCGGAGCAGATCATGCTCGAGATCACCGAAAGCATAGCGCTGTCTGAAGTTCACTTCGCGCGCGAGCGCATAATCGAACTTGATGCCATGGGGTTTGGCATTGCGGTAGATGATTTCGGCGTTGGCTACTCGTCGTTGTCGCAACTGCATGAAATACCTGCCGACGAACTTAAACTCGACATCTCTTTCGTTCGGAGAGCGCTCACAGACAACGGGCGAAGCATGGTCAGTGCAATTATCGGAATAGCCAAATCACTCAAGTTGCAGAGTGTCGCCGAGGGTATTGAGGACGAAGAGACTGCAAATTTGATGAGGGATATGGGCGTGGATATATTGCAAGGCTATTATTTTGCCAAACCGATGTCGATTGAAAATTACGTTAGCTGGTTGTCGAGTCGCGCAGGTGTCTGACCCGGGAAATATTTTCAGCGCAGCCATTCAAAACAGAAACGACACCGCAGGGGTGTCGTTTCTGTTTGTTGGTGGAGACGGCGGGAATTGAACCCGCGTCCGCAAGCCCTCTACAGGCAGTTCTACATACTTAGTCTGGCTATTTAATTTGATCCCGGACACGCCAACCGACGGGCTGGTACGGGACGAGTCACCTTAGTTTTAGCTCCGGTCAAAGTGACCCTGACCGGCACGATTCTGTGTAATTTACCTCACTCATCTCAGCCTTGCGGCCTTGAGCCACTCCACAGACAGCGTGGTGTGAGGTTCAGCCGACTAAGCGGCTAAAGCGTAGTTTTCGTCGTTTGCGACTAGTTTTTTCCAGCTGATTTACGAGGTTGCGGGTCCTCGGTATGCCCTACACTGCTTTGAAACCCACGTCGAAGCCAAGTCGTCCCCGGTGTGTTGATACGGTGCTGATTGTATCAGAGACTCAGAGGTCGAGATACGCGAGAAGTTCCGTGGGGCGGTTGATGCTGCCGTGCGCCTGCCAGTTTTCAACCGATGCATCAGGGCTAACGTAGCCGTAGCTGGCGATGATGCCGCGCATGCCGGATGAATTGGCGGCTTGCATATCGCGAAGGTCGTCGCCGAGGTACAGGCACTGCTCGGGCGTGACACCGGCGAGTTCGCAAGCCTTGAACATCGGTTCGGGATGCGGCTTGGCATGGGTGCATGTGTCGCCGCTGACCAGGCAGGCGGCGCGTTCTGCATAACCCAGCGCCTGCATCAACGGTACGGTAAGGTAATCAGGCTTGTTGGTGACGATGCCCCACTTGATGGCGCGCTGCTCAAGCTCGTCTACCAGTTGCGCCATGTCGCCGAACAATTGCGTATGCACACAGATGTTGCTGGCGTAGTAGTCGAGGAAGATATCGCGCAACGGGATGAAGTCGGGATGCCCAGGTTCGATGTCGAAGCCTGTCTTGAGCATGGCGCGGGAGCCGTGCGAGGCTTGCGGGCGCAATAGCTCGAGCGGCAGCGGCGACAGATCGCGGGTGGCTCGGGTGTGGTTCAGCGCGGCGGCAAGGTCGGGGGCGGTGTCGGCAAAGGTGCCATCGAGGTCGAGCAGAATGGCCTTTGTGGGTGTATGAATGCTACTCACTATATATGGACTGGGACACTAATTCAGGCAGGATTTTGGCATGATGCTTCTTGGTAAGAGTGACGTGTTGGCGGGTACCTGGGCGACTGCACTTGATGCAGGAACCGGCGTGATGGGATCAACGGCATTGATGGCTGTTGTATCATCGGCAGCGGCGTTCCCGTTGGCACAGGTCCATGAGCCTGAAACGGGATTGTAGTAGAAGTGCACTGATTTTCCTGCGATTGCGCTGGAAATTTGAGTGGTTTTGAAAGTTGCAACAACACTGAAGGGATGCCCACCCGCTGTATCCGTGTCTATGCTTGAAACATAGTGTCCGAAAGTGGTGGCATCGACACCATTGGTGCCGCTGGGGTCGAAGCCGAATGTGCCATTCGTTGTATAAAGTTCTGCCAAAGGGGTTTTAATTGCGTCCATCAAGACGAAAGCTTCCGAAGATTGTGCGCGTGCCGCGTAATCACCATATGCCGGTATGGCGATTGCTGCCAGAACGCTGATAATTGCCACGACAATCATCAATTCGATCAAGCTAAAACCGGATTGTATGTATTTCATGTGAGCCTTCGATTTAAAGGTAGGGCTATTTATTTGCGGAGAACGGCAAGGTAATTAACATCCGTATCCTTGCCTATTGAATATGTTTTGACGAACGGGTTGTAGCTCATGCCGGACAAATCGACAAGGTTGAGTGCTGCATTTCGGCAATACTGGGCAAGTTCGGAGGGTTTGATGAATTTTGCGTAGTCGTGGGTGCCGCGTGGCAGCATGTTCAGCATGTATTCTGCGCCAATGATGGCGAGCAGGTAGGACTTGGGATTGCGGTTGAGCGTGGAAAAGAATACCCAGCCGCCCGGCTTGACCAGCCTGGCGCAGGCGGAGATCACGCTGGCTGGATCGGGCACGTGCTCGAGCATCTCCATGCAGGTGACGATATCGAAGTGTCCGGGTTGCTCGTCGGCGAGTTGTTCCACGGGGATCTTGCGGTAGTTGACCTGTTTCCCGCTTTCCAGCAGGTGCAACCTGGCAACCTGCAAGGGTTTGTCGGACATATCGATACCGGTAACGTCGGCTCCCTTGCCCGCCATGCTTTCCGAAAGAATGCCGCCACCGCAACCTACATCCAATACTGTCTTGCCAGCAAGGCTGGCATAACCATCTATGTAGTTTAAGCGCAGCGGGTTGATGTCGTGCAGCGGCTTGAATTCGCTGTGAGGATCCCACCATTTGTGGGCCAGTTGGGCGAATTTTTCCAGTTCTATTGGGTCGGCGTTGGTCATGGCAATTGCTTGGATGCAAGAACTTGCGACTGTACCAAATATCGGCCCTTTAGCCAAACCCGGTTGCCTGCCAAGCGGATGGTTTAGCGGGGGCGCAATGTGCTAAAATGCGCGTTTTGTCACACGCTGCAATTAACAGAGGTCAGAGTCAATCCATGGAACAGGAATTCGCCAAAGAAACCCACCCGGTCAGCCTCGAAGAGGAGATGCGCAAATCCTATCTGGATTACGCGATGAGCGTCATTGTCGGGCGTGCGCTGCCGGATGTTCGTGACGGTCTTAAACCGGTTCATCGCCGCGTGCTTTTTGCGATGCATGAGTTATCCAACGACTGGAACCGGGCCTACAAGAAATCGGCACGTATCGTCGGTGATGTGATCGGTAAATATCACCCGCACGGCGACACCGCGGTGTATGACACCATCGTGCGTATGGCGCAGAATTTCTCGTTGCGCTATCCGCTGGTGGACGGGCAGGGTAACTTCGGTTCGGTTGACGGAGACAACGCGGCGGCGATGCGTTACACCGAGATCCGCATGTCGAAGATCGCCCACGAGTTGCTGGCCGACCTGGACAAGGAAACAGTCGACTTCGGGCCGAACTACGACGGTTCGGAACACGAGCCACTGGTGTTCCCTTCGCGCTTCCCCAACCTGCTGGTGAACGGTTCGTCCGGTATCGCGGTGGGTATGGCGACCAACATCCCGCCGCACAACATGACCGAGGTGGTGGATGCCTGTCTCGCGTTACTGAACAACCCTGATCTGGATATTGAGCAGCTGATCGAATACGTTCCGGCACCGGACTTTCCCACCGGCGGTTTCATCTACGGTCTGTCAGGCGTGAAGGAGGGCTACCGTACTGGTCGCGGTCGCGTGATCATGCGCGGACGCACCCACTTCGAGGACATCGGCAAGGGCGATCGTGAGGCGATCATCATCGACGAACTGCCCTACCAGGTGAACAAGGCCAACCTGCTGATCAAGATCGGCGAGCTGGTGCGAGAGAAACGTCTGGAAGGCATATCCGAGATTCGTGATGAGTCGGACAAGTCGGGCATGCGCGCGGTGATCGAGCTGAAGCGCGGCGAGAACGCTGACGTGATCCTGAACAAACTATACAAAGACACGCAGCTGCAGGACAGCTTCGGCATCAACATGGTCGCGATCATCGACGGCCAGCCCAAGCTGCTTAATCTCAAGCAAGTGATTGATGCCTTTCTGCGTCACCGCCGTGAAGTGGTCACGCGCCGCACGATATTCGAATTGCGCAAGGCACGTGATCGAGGCCACATACTGGAAGGCCTGGCGGTGGCGCTGTCCAACGTGGATGAGATCATCGCGTTGATCAAGGCGGCGCCGACGCCTGCAGATGCCAAGCGCGGCCTGATGGATCGTTCATGGCGTTCGTCGCTGGTGGAAGACATGCTGAGCCGCGTCAGTGATGCATCGCGTCCCGATGGTTTGCTGCCACAGTATGGACTGATTGGCGATGGCAACCAGCGCGGTTATTTCCTTTCCGATGCGCAGGCTCAGGCGATCCTGGAGCTGCGTCTGCAACGCCTGACCGGTCTGGAGCAGGATAAGATCGTTGGTGAATACCGTGATGTGATGGACAAGATCGCCGACTTGCTCGATATTCTGGCCAAACCTGCGCGCGTGACGCAGATCATCAGTGACGAACTGCACGCAGTGAAGTCGCAGTTTGGCGACAAGCGCCGCAGCGAGATCGTCACCCACACCCATGACATGAGCATGGAAGATCTGATTGCGCCTGAGGAGGTGGTGGTTACCATGTCGCACGGCGGCTACATGAAGGCGCAGAAGCTGGACGAATACCGTGCGCAGAAACGCGGTGGGCGAGGCAAGCAGGCGACGGCGACCAAGGATGACGATTTCATCGACAGCCTGTTTATTGCCAACACCCACAATTACATCCTGTGCTTCTCCAATCGTGGCAGGGTTTACTGGTTGAAGGTTTATGCTGTGCCGCAGGGTAGTCGTATCTCCCGCGGTCGACCGATCGTGAATCTGTTGCCGCTGGAAGAGGGAGAGAAGATCAATGCAGTACTGCCGGTGAGCGAATTTGCCGAGAACAAGTTTGTGTTCTTCGCCACCGCTAACGGCACGGTCAAGAAGACGCCGCTGACGGATTTCTCCCGTCCGATGAAACGCGGCATCATTGCGATCAACCTGGACGATGACGACCGCCTGATCGGCGTGGCGCTGACCGACGGCGAGCATGACGTGATGATGTTCTCGAATGGCGGCAAGGCCGTGCGTTTTGACGAGAACGACGTGCGAGCGACAGGCCGTGCTTCGCGCGGCGTACGCGGCATGAAGTTGGCCGAGAAGCAGCAGGTGATTTCACTGTTGGTGGCCGAAAATGAGGAGCAAAGTGTGCTGACCGCGACCGAGAACGGTTATGGCAAGCGCAGCCCGATAGTCGAGTACACACGCCATGGTCGTGGTACGCAGGGCATGATCGCGATCAAGACCTCCGAGCGCAACGGCAAGGTGGTGGCCGCGACGCTGGTGGAGGCCGACGACGAGATCATGCTGATCGGCTCCAGTGGCGTGCTGATCCGCACCCGCGTCAAGGAGATCCGCGAGATGGGCCGAACTGCCCAGGGCGTGACGCTGATGAATGTGGAAGAGGGCGACAAGCTGGTCGGTTTGAGCCGCATCGCCGAACCCGAAGAAGATTCCGAATAAACCGATACAGGGGAGAGCAGCAACATGACGATTTACAATTTCAGCGCGGGACCGGCGGTGTTGCCGAAAGAAGTGCTGCAGCAGGCCCAGGCAGAACTGACAGACTGGCACGGCAGCGGTATGTCGGTGATGGAGATGTCCCATCGCGGCAAGGAATACATGGGCATCCAGGCGCAAGCCGAGGCTGACCTGCGCGAGCTGATGGGTATACCGGCCAACTACAAGGTGCTGTTCATACAGGGTGGTGCCAGTCAGCAGTTTGCGGCGATCCCGATGAACCTGATGCGTGGCAAGACAACAGCCGATTACCTGAACACCGGCGAATGGTCTAAAAAGGCGATCGGTGAGGCAAAGAAATTCGCGACGGTTAATGTCGTGGCAACCGGCGCCGACAAGAATTTTTCCTACATCCCCGCGTTCGATACCTGGAAACGCGACGCCAATGCGGCTTACCTGCATTACACGCCGAATGAGACCATCGGCGGTGTCGAGTTCAACTGGGTTCCGGACAGTGGTTCCGTGCCTTTGGTTGCCGATATGTCGTCGTGCATCCTGTCCCGTCCGATCGATGTGTCAAAGTTCGGCCTGATCTATGCGGGTGCGCAGAAGAACATCGGCCCGGCTGGGTTGACCATTGTGATCGTGCGCGAAGACCTGCTCGGCAGCGTGATGCCCGGCACGCCCACGATGCTGGACTACAAGACCCATACCGACAACGATTCGATGTACAACACGCCGCCAACTTATGGGATTTACATGGCGGGACTGGTGTTCCAGTGGCTGAAGAAGAACGGCGGCATTGCCGCAATGGAAAAGGTCAATATCGCCAAATCCAAGCTGTTGTATGACGCGATCAATGCCAGTAACGGTTTTTACAGCTGCCCTACTGCTCAGTCGGATCGCTCGCGCATGAACGTGCCGTTCACGCTGAAGGATGCAAGCCTGGACGGCGACTTCGTCAAGCAGGCGGATGCATGCGGCCTGCTGCAATTGAAGGGGCACCGCTCGGTGGGCGGCATGCGCGCTTCGATCTATAACGCGATGCCGCTGGCTGGTGTGCAGGCATTGGTGGACTTCATGAAGGAATTTGCAAAACAACATGGTTAAGAAATCAACAGCAAAAACATACCAGATACTGACGCTCAACAAGATTGCAGCGGTCGGACTGAAACGTTTCCCAGCCGGTCAATATGTGACAGGTACCGATATTACAGAGCCGGATGGCATTCTGGTGCGTTCACACAACATGCTGGAAATGGACATCCCCAAGACGGTGATGGCGATCGCGCGTGCAGGCGCAGGTACCAACAATGTGCCGGTAAAGAAGATGAGCGAGCGCGGCGTGCCGGTATTCAACGCGCCAGGTGCGAATGCCAACGCGGTCAAGGAGCTGGTGATCACCGGCATGCTGCTGGCATCACGCAACATCATTCCGGCGCTGAATTTCACTTCCGGACTCAAGGGCGATGATGCGACGATGCACAAGCTGGTGGAGGATGGCAAGAAACACTATGCCGGTACCGAATTGCGCGGCCGCACGCTGGGTATTATCGGTCTCGGTGCGATTGGACGTTTGGTGGCTGATGCTGCGATCGGGCTCGGCATGCACGTGATCGGTTTCGACCCGGAGATCACAGTAGATGCTGCATGGAGTTTGCCGTCGCAGGTAAAGAAAGCCAATAGCGTGGAAGACCTGCTCAAGCACAGCGACTTCGTCAGCCTGCATGTTCCATTGCTGGATGCGACGCGCAAGCTGATCAACGAGAAGCGTGTTGCGGCGATGAAGTCCGGCTGCGTGTTGCTGAATTTCTCGCGCGATGCGATTGTTGATGAAAATGCGATCCTGGCCGGTCTGGCAAGCAAGCATGTCCGCGGCTATGTGTGCGATTTCCCGAGCAACAAGACGCTGAATAACCCCGGCATCATCGCGCTGCCTCATCTGGGTGCATCCACACAGGAAGCGGAGGACAACTGTGCGGTGATGGTGGCCGACCAGTTGCGCGATTACTTGGAGCACGGCAACGTGGTCAATACGGTGAATTTCCCGAATGTCACGATGCCGCGCGAATCCACATTCCGTCTGGCGGTGGCGAATGCCAATGTACCGAACATGCTGGGGCAGATATCCTCTGCACTGGCTGCTGCCGGCATTAACATCCACAACATGATGAACAAGTCGCGCGGAGATGTGGCTTATACGCTGGTGGATACCGATACGGCAACGCCTGCCAAACTGATCGCACAGATAGCAGCGATACCCGGTGTGTTGATGGTGCGCGATTTGCCGCTGCCGGATGCTGCCTGACTTGCGATAAATTTCTGGCCGGATAAATTTTAGAAGCAATATGCCCTGGTTGATATGAACGATAAATTACAACAACTGCGCGAACAGATAGACCAACTCGATGACGAGTTGCTGAAACTGCTTAACCAGCGTGCTTCACTGGCACAGAGCATCGGCCACCTGAAAGGTGGCGGCGTTGTGTTGCGGCCGGAACGGGAAGCACAGGTATTGCAGCGCTTGCAGGAAAACAGCAGCGGTCCGTTGAGCAAAGCCGCTGTTGCACAGCTATTTACCGAGGTTATTTCGCAATGCAGAGCCCTTGAGGCGCCGTTATCAGTTGCGTTCCTCGGGCCGGAAGGCACCTTTAGCGAATTGGCGACCTTCAAGCGTTTTGGCCGTGCCGTGCAGGGGCAACCCTGTGCAACGATAGACGAGGTTTTTCGCGAAGTAGAAAGCGGCGCTGCCGAATACGGTATGGTGCCCGTGGAAAATTCGAGCGAAGGAGCGGTCGGTCGAACACTGGATTTGCTGCAGAACAGCAACCTCAAGATTTGTGGAGAAGTATTGTTGCAGGTACATCAGTGCGTTTTGTCGAACGAAAACGACCTTTCCATCATCCGCAAGATATATTCACATCCGCAATCTTTCGGGCAATGCCAGGGCTGGTTGAATACTCATATGCCGCATGCGGAACGCATCACCGCTTCAAGCAATGCGGATGCCGCACGTATGGCTGCCGAAGAGTCATTCTCTGCAGCCGTGGCAGGAGAGCAGGCTGCGGGCCATTTCAGGTTGAAGGTACTGGCTCAGAACATTGAGGACGATTCGCGTAATACCACGCGCTTCCTCGTTATTGGCAAACAGGATGTTGCCGCCTCCGGCAATGACAAGACTTCACTGGTGATGTCAGCGCCCAATCGTCCGGGAGCGGTGCATGATCTGCTGGTGCCGCTCGCAATAAATGGCGTCAGCATGACCAAGCTTGAATCGAGGCCGGCACGCTCTGGTATGTGGGAATATGTGTTTTACATGGATATCGAAGGGCATCAGAACGACCCGAAAGTCGCGGCTGCGCTAGCCGAGCTCAAGCGTGTTGCCGCCTTTGTCAAGGTATTGGGATCATACCCAGTCGCCATTTAGCCGTTTCATTTGTTGTTTCATTATCGATTATGAATTACTCAGAACTGGCACCCGCCTATATCCGCGCCATTGCACCATACCAGCCCGGCAAGCCGATCTCCGAGCTGGAACGTGAACTCGGCATCACTGGCATCGTCAAGCTGGCCTCGAACGAAAATCCGCTGGGTGCCAGTCCCAAGGCGATCGCCGCCGCGCGTGCAGCGCTCGACGAGATCGGCCTGTATCCGGATGGGAACGGGTTTGCCTTGAAGGACGCATTGGTCAAGCGCTACGGGGTGAAGCACGACCAGATCGTGCTGGGCAACGGCTCCAACGACCTGCTTGAACTGGCCGCACGCGCCTTTCTGACCGTGGGCGACAAAGTGGTTTATGCGGATCACTCGTTCGCCGTGTATGCACTGGCGACACAGGCGGTCGGTGCAACCGGCATCAGCGTAGGTGCACGGGATTTCGGCCACGACCTCGACGCGATGGCCAAAGCAGCAGTGGAGCAGGGTGCGAAGATGATCTTCATCGCCAACCCGAACAATCCGACCGGCACATTCCTGTCAGGGGATGCATTGCACAAGTTCATGTCGGAGTTACCCGCGAATATTCTGGTGGTGCTGGATGAGGCGTACAACGAATATCTGCCGGAAGAAATGCGTTACGACAGCGTGAGCTGGCTGAAGAACTTTCACAATCTGATCATCTCGCGCACTTTTTCCAAGGCGTATGGATTGGCATCTTTGCGTATTGGTTATGCGATGGGTAATGCGCAGGTGGTAGACATGATGAACCGCGTGCGCCAGCCGTTCAACGTCAACAGCATGGCGCAGTCGGCGGCGGTAGCTGCGTTGCAGGACGCAGATTTCGTGCGGCAGACGTTTGAGCTGAACCGGCGCGGTATGAAGCAGATAGTGGAAGGACTAACGAAAATGGGTTTGGAATCTATCCCTTCGTTTGGTAATTTTGTCAGCTTCAGGATTAAAGATGCGGCAATTATATTTCGCCGTTTGCTGGAGCTGGGCGTGATCGTGCGACCGGTTGCCAATTATGCGATGCCGGATTATCTGCGCGTGAGTATCGGTCTGGAAACAGAGAATGAAAAATTTTTGTCTGCATTAAAGCAGGCGCTTGGAGAGAAATAGATGATCATCGTAATGGGCAGGGAAGTCACCGACGAACAAATCGGTGCAGTAGTGAAAAAACTGGAAGCAGCCGGATTGCAGGCCAATATTTCGCGCGGTATCGAGCGCACCGTGATCGGCGCGATCGGTGACGAACGTCCGCTGACAGTGGAAATGTTTACACCACTGCCGGGAGTCGAATCGGCGATGCATATCGCCAAGCAATACAAGATCGTATCGCGCGAGTCGCACAAGCAAAATACCGTCGTCGATATTTCCGGCGTTCCGCTGGGCGGCAACCAGATCCAGATTATCGCCGGCCCGTGCTCGGTGGAGACACAGGAGCAGATGGAATTGTCGGCCAAGTTTGTAAATGAGGCAGGCTGTCGCCTGATGCGCGGCGGCGCGTTCAAGCCGCGCACCAGCCCGTATGCTTTTCAGGGGCACGGTGTGGAAGGGCTGGATATTTTTCGCAAGGCGGCGGACAAACACAAGCTGCCAATAGTCACCGAGCTGATGGACGCGCGCCAGCTGGAAGCGTTCATGGAATACGACGTGGACGTGATCCAGATCGGTACGCGAAACATGCAGAATTTCGATCTGCTCAAGGAAGTCGGACGCATCAACAAGCCGGTGATCCTGAAACGCGGCATGTCAGCAACGATCAGCGAGTGGCTGATGGCGGCGGAATACATCGCGGCAGGCGGTAACCACAACATCATTTTCTGCGAGCGCGGTATACGCACCTTTGAGACTTACTACCGCAATGTGCTGGATGTCACCGCGATCCCGGTGCTGAAGAAAGAAACGCACCTGCCGGTGATCGTCGATCCCTCGCACGCGGGCGGCAAGGCGTGGATGGTTCCGGCGTTGTCGCAGGCTGCTATCGCGGCCGGTGCTGACGGCCTGCTGGTCGAGATGCATCCAAGTCCGTGCGATGCGTGGTGCGATGCCGACCAGGCCCTGACACCTGAGGAGCTGAAGAAGCTGATGGGTACGCTGGGTGCGATTGCGGGTGCGATAGGTCGCACGCTCTAACCAGGTTTACTTAATATCGGGACTGCTTATGTCCGAACCACAGTTCAAGAAAATTGTCGTCTTCGGAGTCGGCCTTATTGGCGGCTCATTCGCTCTGGCGTTGCGTAAGGCAAACGCCGTGGGTGAGGTAGTCGGTTTCGGGCGCAGCGCAGCCAATCTGCAGCATGCACAGGAACTTGGAATCATTGATCGTGCAGGTGGTGACATTGCAGCAGAAGTCGGTGATGCCGATCTGGTGCTGCTGGCGACCCCGGTCGGGCAGATGGCCGAATTGATGGCGAAAATCGCGCCGCATATCGGTGTGCATACCTTGATCACCGATGGCGGTAGTACCAAGAGCGATGTTGTGGGCTATGGTTATAAGAAGCTGGGCAGCAAAATTGGCCAGTTCGTTCCGGCGCACCCGATCGCCGGCGCTGAGCAAAGCGGAGCGGCAGCGGCCGGAGCCGACCTTTATGCAGGGAAAAAAGTCGTTCTGACCCCTTTGCCGGAAAATTCTCCCCCAGCGATCTCAAGAGTGCAATCTGCCTGGGAAGCGTGCGGTGCGAACATCCATCTGCTGTCACATGAAGAGCATGATGCCGTGTTCGCTGCAGTCAGCCATCTCCCGCATCTGCTGTCATTCGCACTGGTACACGACCTTGCCCAGCGAGACAACCGCGAATTGTTGATGTCCTTTGCCGCAAGCGGCTTCAGGGATTTCACCCGGATTGCGGCAAGCTCACCGGAAATGTGGCGGGACATTTGCCTCGCCAATCGCGAGGCGCTGCTGAAGGAGTTGCATCGCTACATCGACGAGCTATCAACGATGAGCAGTGCGCTGGAGCGGGGGGATGCTGCCAAGCTAGAGCAGACATTCCATACTGCGCGCGAATTACGCGCAGGGTGGTCCGAGAAGTAGGCGATGAACTCAGTCAACAACATCAACTAACGCATGGCGGATATTTTCAGACGTCTGACACCGTGGCAGTCAACGTTGCTGCTGGTTGTGGCTGTAAGTTTGGTGCGGGTAATCGCCTCCATCAACATGGGGCTGGGTACGGACGAGGCGCACTACGCGCTGTACGGACTCCATCTCGATAGCAGTTATTACGATCATCCGCCGATGATAGGCTGGTTGCAGGCGATCGTGCTGCAGTTTTCAGATTCGGATATTGCGCTGCGCATCATGCCAACACTGTTGTTTGCGGCAACCGCACTGGTGCTGCATCGCGTCACGACAACACTATTCCCGCTCGAGACACCCTGGTTGGGCTTTATCAGTGTTGTGCTGCTGCAGTCCGGTCTGATATTCCAGCTGATCGGCATGTCGATGCTGCCGGACGGCCCGTTACTTTTGTTCGGCCTGCTCACATTGCTTGCGCTCCACGGGGTGGCAACGAGTAATAGCCTGCGACACTGGCTGCTGCTCGGACTCTGGCTGGGTCTGGCCGGGCTGTCCAAATATACAGCGATCACTTTGGTCATTACCGTGATTCTGGTATTGCTGCCGGGAAGATTATTGCGTGCACTTAGTACGCCAGGACCGTGGCTGGCAATGCTTCTGGCCTTGTTGTTGATTACACCTGTACTGTACTGGAATTATTTCCATGACTGGATCTCTTTTGTTTATCAGCTGAATCACGGCACGGGTAATCCAAACTGGAAGGCGAAAAATTTTGTGCTGGCGCAACTTGCGCAGATGCTCGCGTATGGTCCGGGAATTTACCTGTTTGGCATCATTGCTGTTCTGTCCAATCTGCGCGATTGGCGTGATCAGAGTGTGTGGTTGTGCCTCGCATTGGCGCTGCCGGTATTGCTTATGTTTGGTTGGGGTTCCGGATACCAGATGACGCTACCGCACTGGGTGTCTCTGGGCTGGGCAGGACTGTTGCCATTGATTGCTCGCTGGCTGCACCAGCAATGGCAGCAGCGCTGGGTGCAGGTGGTTGCGGTGGGTTCGGGAGTCTATGCGCTGTTGTTGATCCTGATCGTTTTCAGTGAGTTCTTGATGGCATGGATACCGTTTCCAGACAATCGGAATCCACTACGCGATCTGTATGGCTGGCAGCAGGCAGCACAACATGCCGCAGAGTTGCAAGACGAAATGGCGAGTACATCAGGTAGCAAGCCGCTGCTTTTTGCCGACAGATGGGTCTATGCCAGCAGATTGGCATGGTACGCCCGACCTGCTGCAGTTCAGGTGCTTGACACGCGATATGACCAGTTCGATATCTGGTTCGGTTCGCCGCAGGACGGTTCACGCGGCATACTTGTAACCTGGCCAGAGCAGAAGGCAAAACCCGAAACCGGTGGCCCGGAACAGTTTTCTGAATGTATTCTGCGTGATACCTTGCCGATCACACAACGCGGGCACTTGCTCTCCACTTTCTTCTTCTATGAATGCCATGACTTCCGCAAGTGAGCATTTGAAATTACCAGCTATCTTTAGTACAGGGTGGTACTGGAGCGTTCCGTTTATTGCAATTGTCGCGATGGCAGTCCTTTATGTATCCGGCGATAACGCCGCATTGTTCCTGTGGATGAACAGTGCGATGGCCCCGGCCGGGGATGCATTATGGAGCCACGTCACGATAATGGGCGACAGTGTGATCGCGGTGATGTTCATCCTGCCATTTCTTCATCGTCGCCCGGATATTGTCTGGCAATTTGTACTCTCGGCAATTATTGCAGGTCTGACAGTGTTCCTGCTGAAGGATCCCGATATCCTGCGTCCCCCTGCCGTACTGGATCCGGGCAGCTTTCACATCATCGGGCCGGCATTGCGCCATGTCTCATTTCCTTCCGGTCACACGACAACTGCTTTCCTGCTGGCCGGAATATTCTGTATGAAGCAGAACAATTCCCGGATCAAAATTCTGATACTTTCGCTAGCGGTGATGGCAGGCATCTCTCGTATCGCATGCGGGGTTCACTGGCCAATGGATGTGTTGGGCGGGATGTTATTCGGCTGGCTTGCTGGGGCTGCCGGAATCTGGCTGGGAACGCGCTGGCGTTTTGGTTTGAATATCTGGGCACAACGCTTTTTTGGAATCGTTTTTACTTTGGCTGCAATCTGGTCTGTGTTGAATTATGACAATGCGTATACAGGAACAAGGTGGATGCAAATTCTCATCACTGTTACCTGTCTGGGATTATCGATTTCAGGTCAAATACAGTTGTTCAAGCGTCGAGTTTATTAATATCTGGAACCGTGTGCGGAAACACGCATGCAGTAGAATGCTAGAATTGCAATTATGATCTGGCACACCCATACATTTCAATATTTTAAAAATTGTCACAGTCACCTGAAAATCTGATCGAGGTCAGCAACCTGCATTTTTCCTACGGAAAACGCGAGGTGCTCAAGGGTATCAATTTGTCGATACCGCGCGGTAAGATTGTCGCAATTCTTGGTGCGAGCGGTTGCGGAAAAACCACCTTGTTGCGACACTTCGGTGGTCAGTTGCGCCCGTCACGCGGTAATGTGAAATTCATGGGGCAGGTGGTGCATGAACTCGACACCGATGAGTTGTACAAGATGCGCCTGAAAATGGGCATGATGTTTCAGGTGAGCGGATTGTTCACTGATTTGTCGGTATATGACAATCTTGCTTTTCCACTACGAGAACATACCAATCTACCCGAAGAGATAATTCACGATATGGTGTTGATGAAGTTGCATGCAGTGGGTTTACGCAATGCACGCAATTTGATGCCAGCTGAACTTTCCGGCGGTATGGAGCGCCGAGTTGCGCTGGCCAGGGCAATCGCAACTGATCCGGCGCTGATTATCTATGACGAGCCATTCGCCGGACTTGACCCGATCTCACTCCATACTATTGCCAATCTGATACGTAAATTGAATGACGCACTTGGTGTGTCATCAGTCGTGGTGACATACGATCTGTCAGAGTCGCTCAAGATAGTCGACTATGTATATTTTATTCATGACGGAGTGGTTGTTGCAGAAGGCGAGGTATCGAAAATGGTTGAATCGCAGGATCCCTATGTCAGGCAGTTTATTCATGCTCAGCCCGACGGTCCCATCCCTTTTCAGTACCCATGCAAGCCCTATTCTGAAGACCTGATGCTGAGCTAAAGCCACATCTTAGTTGCCTCGAAAGCTGGTTTCGCATTTTTGATGAGTGAGAAAAGCGACTGACAGCACCAATTTAATTTGTGTTGTTTTTACAGAGTCAAGCTTGAGTAAAATAGAACAGTAATATTTTTTTCAAGGTTATTGCGACATCGCATTGTTCGGAGTAGGATTCCCTGAGGTCTGCGTCATCGTGAATTCATGCTCGTTGATTTCAATCTGACGAGATTCCTTGTGAAATTATTTTAGTCCAGTGGAGTTTTTTGATGTCAACTAACAAGATCTGTGTTGTTGTCGTATCAGGCTCTCTCGAGCGCTTGCAAATGGCTGCGATGGTTGCCTCGGTTGGTGCAGTCAGCGGCCATGAGGCGGTGGTTTTTCTTTCCATGAATGCCTTGAGTCATTTTGTTAAAGGCGCTGACACCAAGGCACCTGCTGAAGGTGAAATGGGCAGGTTGATGGCCACCAAGAAGGTGCCTGAATTCAAGATGCTGTTTGAGCAGGCTGTCGAACTTGGCGACGCGAAAATTTACCCGTGTTCCATGGCAATGGATGTGCTCGGCGTCGAGCAGGAAGAACTGGAAGATTATCTGGAAAAAGCAACCGGACTTACCAAGTTTCTTCACGATGCCCAGGACGGGCAAATTTGGACTTTTTGACGAACGGAGAACATAAGATTATGGCTGAAAATAAAATCGTGGATGGACGCGGAAGTTTTTGTCCCGGGCCGTTGATGGAACTGATTGCAGCGTTGAAATCTTCCCAAGTGGGCGATGTGCTGGAGGTCTTGTCTACCGACAAGGGTTCGGTGAATGATATTCCGGAGTGGATTAACAAGGTCGGCCACGAATATATTACGACGACTGAATCGGAAGGTGTGTGGCATATAACAATGAAAAAGGCAAAGTAGCCAAATAATTTAACGACAACTGTCAGGGAGGTCATATGAAAAAGATATTGATTGTTGGTGGCGGCATGGGCGGGACGATACTGGCGAACAATCTGGCCAGACGATTAACCAATGAACTCAAGACCGGCAAGGTTCGCATCACGATGCTGTCGGCCTCTGAAAAACATATGTACCAGCCCGGTCTGTTGTATCTGGCGGTGGGCAAGATCACACCCGATGAACTGTATCGCGACCAGGCCAGCCTGCTCGAATCAGGCATTGAGTTTCACGTCGATCCGGTCGAGGAATTCAAGCTCGATAATAACCAGGTCAAAACCAAGAGCGGCAAGACGTTTGATTACGACTACATGGCGATCGCGACCGGATCACGCATGTTCCCGGAGGGCGTCCCCGGCATGGTGGAAGGTGCGGAAACTTTCTATACCGAAGAGACTGCGCTGAAGATGTTCAAGCGTCTGCAGTCCTTCGAAGGCGGCAAGGTGGTCATTACTGTTGGTGTGCCGCACAAGTGCCCGATGGCACCGCTGGAAATCACTTTCATGCTGCACGATTATTTCAAGGATCGTGGTCTGGGAGACAAGGTGCAGTTGCATTACACCTATCCGATCGGCCGTGTACACAGCTTGGAGAATGTCGCCAAATGGGCAGCCCCGGAGATGGATAAACTGGGCATCAAGTACGACACTTTCTTCAATATCAAGGAAGTGGACGCAGCAAACAAAGTGCTCAAGAGCGAAGAGGGTGTCGATCTCAAGTACGATATGCTGATTACCATCCCTGCGCACAAAGGCATGGAGGTGCTTGAAAAGAACGGACTCGGCCAGAACGGTTGGGTGCCGACCAACAAAACCAAGCTGAACATGGAAGGACGCGACAACGTGTTCGTCCTTGGTGACACGACCAACATCCCGATCAGCAAGGCGGGTTCCACCGCACATTTTGAAGCAGACACGCTGGGCGAGAATCTTGCCGCGATAATCAAGATCGGCATGCCGGTACGCGAGTATGACGGCAAGGTATTCTGCTTTATCGAGGCCGGCAAGGATCGTGCAAGCTACGCGATGTTCAACTACCAGAATCCGCCCGACCCCAAGGCGCCGACCAAGGCAGTGCACTGGTTCAAGATGGCCTATAACAAGCTCTACTGGATATCCGCGCGCGGACTCCTCTAACGTGGAGGTGTGATATGAATACTGAAACCAATGAAAAGGCCGTCATGGATTTTGAGATTGAGCGCGTCATAGCGGCTGCGCGCGATTCGATGACTGACGAAATGGTCGGGCGTCTTGCCGGTTCTGCTGCCGAAGCGATGGATCTGATCGACAAGGCTGGTCGTGCCGGACTAAGCAAGGCGATACCTGCACTGGCGGAAATGGTCAACAACGGTGATCTGGACAGGATCTCTCAATTAGCCCGCGTTTATCATGCTGCGCAGGATGCATTGACGGATGAAATGGTTGGGCGCCTTGCCGAAACAATGGGTGAGGGCATGTCTTTGCTTGATCGCCTGAACCGTAGCGGAATCTGGCGTCTGGTCGAGGTGCTTGAAGATCTCGAAGCTACCGGGGAACTGGAACGGATTGCCATCACGCTTCCGAAACTTCTTGAGCGCCTCGATATGGTGGCCGGATTGCTGGGTTGCCTGGAAAACGCGGCCGTTATGAGCCAGACTCAACCGGCTGAAGGTGGCATCGGCAATTTGTGGCGTCTCTTGACGGATGACAAAACCATGCGTTCGATGCAATTTTTACTGACGATGAGCGAACAATTGCAGGATCATTGCGCTAAACCGAAGTGAATTCGGCAATAATCTCCTGATAAGTCTGGATGAAAACGGCAGGTAACCCCTGCCGTTTTGCTATGCAATATAGTTTTAACTATACCGATGTTTACCTATTACAATACATAGATATTTATTACATCTGTACAGGTATTGGTTTTGCTCATGTTTATATTTCCCCGATTTTTGGTTATTTTAGGCATACTGTTTTCAGGTGGGTGGACGTTGACGGTTGTTGCTTTTCCGCTTGATAAAATGCCCCCTGAGCGTTTGGAGCCTGCACCTTCAATTTCTAGTTTTTTGCTTGTTGCCTCACCACAAATGCCGGATCCAAGATTTCAAAAAACGGTGATCCTGGTTACCAAACATGGCAATTCAGGCCCGATCGGCGTCATTGTCAATCGTCCAGAGAATATTACGCTTGATACACTATTCCCTGCGTTTAACAGAGCAAAATTCTTTCGATTGTTTGCCGGTGGGCCAGTGCTGCCCAGACAGATTTCTTATCTTGTCAGGGGTGGAGAAACAGTAGCCGGTACTATAGCAATCAGCAGCAACCTTTATCTCGCTTACGATTTGTCGAAGTTGGGAGAATTGCTGGACGGGAAGTTGGAATATACCGACCTGCGCGTGGTGCACGGATTGGCGTCATGGGCGCCGGGACAGTTGGAAGATGAAATCAGATTCGGTGGATGGTTTGTCATGCCGCTGGACGATACCGTGATATTCGGTGTTCCTCCGGAAAAAATGTGGGATGAAATGAACAATCGTCGAGAAAGTCGCACTAATCAGCAAGAACTTTGAAGCCGGAGTTGTTACGGACAAACAGGAGATGAAGTCACTTTCACGCATTCTTTGGCTTTTTGCAGCCTGGTATTTCGTACACTGCCAGCCGTTATTTGCCTATCCACTTGAAAATGTCCCGCCAGGTCGGGAATCATCCGTCTTTTTACTGGTTGCCGAGCAGAATACCCCATATCCACGATTTAGAAACACGGTCATTCTGGTGAACAGGCATTCTAATCAGGGACACATCGGCATCGTACTCAATCGTCAGCACAACATAACACTGGATCAATTGTTCCCGTCAATGGACGGGGCGAAGAATATTCGCCTGTTTGCTGGGGGTCCGGTATTTCCCAAAGAAATATTCTTCCTGGCCAGGGGAGGTGATCCGGTGTCTGGCGTGCAGTATATTTTTCGAACTACCTATCTTTCATCCGACTTGACACTGCTGGCGGATATATTGGGAGGTAAACAAGAGCACAGCGGATTACGCGTTGTTAATGGTATTGCCACATGGAAACCTGAGCAACTGGAAGGTGAAATTCAACTCGGGGCCTGGTTCATCTTGCCGCTGGACGAGAAGATCGTATTTGATACACCGCATGAAATGATATGGCGGGAATTACATAGCCGCAGAAGCCGTACGGTCAAGTAAGATCTACGATTATTGACGTTGCATTTTTTGTGGCTGCTCTTTAACGTCAGGCTGCTCTTGATTCAGCTTGTCTTGTGAAAGTGACCGATCAATCCGTTTGTCGAGGAATCATGTTGGTTTGCTGAAGATGCGCTACGAAGTTCCGGCAGTATTTTTCCCGCAAGTTGCTTGCCCAATTCCACACCCCATTGATCGAAGGGGTTGATGTTCCACACGACGCTTTGCACGAATACCTTGTGCTCATAAAGCGCAATCAGCATGCCGAGTGTATGAGGGTCGAATTTGTCAAAGAGAAGGGTGTTGGTTGGTTTGTTGCCAGGGAAAACTTTGTGTGGCAATAGTGCTTCAAGTGCTTCCCCTTTCAATCTATGGGCTTCAAGTTCGGCGCGGGCCTCAGTGGCCGTCTTGCCGAGCATCAGTGCCTCCGTTTGAGCGAAGCAGTTTGCGAGCAGAATGGCATGGTGTTCGCCATCGGGATTGTGGCTATGCATCGGTGCAATAAAATCCGCCGGGATCATGCGTGTTCCCTGATGTATAAGCTGGTAAAAAGCGTGCTGGCCGTTTGTGCCGGGTTCGCCCCACACTACCATGCCTGTGTCGTAATCCACAGGATTACCATCGCGATCTACACCCTTGCCGTTACTCTCCATGTCCAGTTGTTGCAAGTAGGCAGAGAAGCGGTGAAGGTACTGGTCATAAGGAAGTACGGCATTTGAACCCGCACCAAAAAAATTGCCATACCAGATGCCCAGCATCCCCATCAACACCGGAATATTTTGCTCAAGCGGGGTGCATCGGAAGTGCTCATCCATGGTGTGGGCACCGTCCAGCAACTCTTCAAACTTGTCCATGCCGACAAACAGCGCTATGGGTAGTCCTATGGCCGACCATAGAGAGTAGCGTCCGCCGACCCAGTCCCAGAATTCAAATACATTATAGGGGTTGATGCCGAATTCAGAGGTGGCCTCGAGATTGGTTGAGACAGCCGCAAAGTGTTTCTCAACAGCCTGTTCATCGCCCAACCTGGCGACCAGCCATGAGCGCGCAGTGCGAGCGTTGGTCAATGTTTCCTGTGTGGTGAAAGTTTTGGAACTGATGATAAACAGGGTGGTTTCCGCATCCAGTTTTTTTAATGTTTCAGTCAGATGAGTGCCGTCAACATTGGAAACAAAATGTGCACGAAGATCTTTCTTGGCGTAAGGTTTGAGTGCTTCGCAGACCATTAATGGCCCCAGATCAGATCCACCGATTCCTATGTTGACGATGTCGGTGATTTTCTTTCCGGTATGTCCGTGATGTTCGCCGCTACGTACAGCATCCGAAAATTGCCTCATCTTCTCAAGAACACGGATGACATCAGGCATGACATCTTTGTTATCGACTATAACGGGGCGTCCAGAGCGGTTACGCAGTGCGGTGTGCAGTGCGGCACGCTGTTCGGTGCTGTTAATCTTTTTGCCGTTGAACAATTGCTCTATCCATGTCCCCATGCGGGCATCTTCCGCCAATTCAATGAGCAGTCTGACAGTCTGATCGTTGATACGATTCTTGGAATAATCGAATAACAACGTTTCAAACTTTATGGAAAACTTGTCGAAACGAGCGGAATCATCTTGAAACAATTTCCGCATATGAGTGGACTCAATGGCGGTATGATGAAATTTGAGGGCTTGCCAAGCAGGTGATTGGGTAAGTTTCGACATGGTGAGGTTCGTTCGTGTCAGCTAAAAACGCAATTCGTTAAGTTTTTATTCCACTTTAATAATATATTTCAACCCATTATAAAACAAGGATAACTCCCGCAAGAGGGGGGAGGGTGATTTCTGCCGAGTATGGTAATCCCATCCATGGAATTGATTCGGCGTTGATTAAGCCTCCATTTCCCATATTGCTACCGGCGTAATACTGCGAATCACTGTTCATTATCTCGTGGTATTTACCCTCGATAGGCAGACCGATGCGGTAATGCTTTCGTGGAACTGGAGTCAGATTAAGCGCTACGACGACGCTTGATCCATCACGGGCACGTCGGAGGTAGGAGAGCACTGAGTGTTCCGAGTCATTGCAATCTATCCAGGAAAATCCTTCGGGATGAAAATCCAGATCGTGCAATGCCGGCATGTTGCGATAAAGTTTGTTCAGATCATGAGTCAGGTTTTGCATGCCGCGATGATATTCTTCACCAATCTGCCACCACTCCAGTTCCCATTTCGATTGCCATTCCCGTCCTTGAGCAATCTCGTTGCCCATGAAATTCAGTTTCTTTCCCGGGCAGGTCATCTGGTAGGTAAGCAGGAGGCGCAGGTTGGCGAATTTTTGCCATGCATCACCTGGCATCTTGGAGAGCAGAGAACCTTTGCCGTGAACCACTTCATCATGAGAGAAAGGCAATACGAAATTCTCACTATAAGCATAAAGTTGGCCGAAAGTAAGCTGATTCTGGTGGTAACGGCGATGAATAGGATCGTTGTGGAAATAGTTCAATGTGTCGTTCATCCAACCCATATTCCACTTGATTGAGAAGCCGAGGCCGCCAAGGTAGACTGGGCGAGATACGCCAGGCCAAGCTGTCGACTCTTCGGCAAACGTCAGTGCTCCAGGAAATTCATCATGCACCATGATGTTCATTTCCCGCAGAAAATCCACCGCCTCCAGATTTTCACGACCACCATATTTGTTGGGTATCCATTCATCCGCCTTGCGTGAATAGTCGAGGTAAAGCATTGAGGCGACAGCATCTACACGCAGCCCGTCAAAATGGAGCTCTGACAGCCAATAGTGGGCGCTGGACATCAGAAAACTTTTTACTTCGTTGCGTCCGAAATTGAAGATGTGTGTACCCCAGTCGTGGTGGTAACCGAGACGCGGATCTTCGTGTTCATACAAGGCGGTACCGTCGAAACGAGCCAACGCCCAGCTGTCCTGGGGGAAATGTGCAGGCACCCAGTCGAGAATCACGCCGATGCCGGATTGATGACAGGTGTCAATAAATTGGCGTAACTCGTTTGGTGAGCCAAACCGGCTGGTTGGCGCAAAATATCCGGTGCACTGATAGCCCCAGGATTCATCCAAAGGGTGTTCTGATACAGGCATCAGCTCGATATGGGTGTAGCCCATATTTTTGACATAAGGAACGAGGTCTGATGCAAGTTCATTGTAGGTATAGAAGCGGCCATCAGGATGCCGCTTCCATGATCCGGCGTGAACCTCATAGATATTAATTGCACCGTGCAACCAGTCCCATTGAGCACGTTGATTCATCCAATCCTGATCCTGCCATTGATGATTATTTGGCGGGGCTACCAGGGAGGCCGTACCGGGACGTAATTCGTATCCTTGGGCATATGGATCGGATTTTGTCTTAACCTGCCCCGATTCCCGATTACGGATTTCATAGCGGTAAAGCGCGTGAGGATTGATACCTGGCAGGAATATTTCCCAGACACCGCTGGAGCCGTGCGAACGCATCGGATGTATGCGGCCATCCCATTGGTTGAATTCCCCAACTACGCTTACGCGCTCAGCGTTCGGTGCCCAGACGGCAAATCGTATGCCTTTTACACCATCGAGCTCAATGCTATGAGAGCCCAGCATCCGGTAACCCTGACGAAGTTTGCCCTCGCTGAACAGATACAAATCGTCTGAAGAGAGGTGGGAGGGGAATTGGTAGGGGTCATAGTCTTCATGAACGACATTGCCGTAATGAAAGGAAAGACGGTAAGGTCGAGAAGGTTCCTTTTTACCTCGCCACTCAAATATGCCCCCCGCATGAGTGCGTTTGAAAACAGAGCTCTCTGATTTACCCTGAAGTTCGATTCCGGTTGCGTGAGGTGCGTAGACACGAATCAGCCATTCGGCACCATCACGATGCAACCCCAGAAAGCCAAAAGGGTCGTGAAGACTACCCCGCAGAAGTGATTCGTAATGCATATTCATCTGTCTGGCCTCTTTCTTTCTTCTTGTCTAGTAAGGCGATTGTAAACGATAATGCAACAAGCGAAGAGGGCTATTAGATATATTTGGAGATGCTAGATGAATGCCGAACTAGGTTACTTGCAAAAGAAGTATCACGTCGCAGTAGGAGACCCTGCCCCGCGTTTTGTTAGCCGCATTACAAAAAATACTTATGCAATGATTCTTGCTGGCGGTCGGGGTAGTCGCCTGCACCAGTTGACCGACTGGCGTGCGAAGCCGGCTGTTCCTTTCGGTGGGAAGTTCCGTATCATTGATTTTGTGCTTTCCAATTGTGTTAATTCAGGCATCCGCCGCATAGGGGTTGCCACGCAATACAAATCGCATAGCCTCATTCAGCATATACAGCGAGGTTGGTCTTTCTTGAATGGTCAGTTCGGTGAATTTGTCGATTTACTTCCCGCACAGCAGCGCATCAGCGAAGAGCATTGGTATCAGGGTACTGCGGATGCTGTATTCCAGAATATTGATATTTTAAGAGAGGTCAACCCCGACTTTGTGCTTATTCTGGCAGGTGATCATGTGTACAAAATGGACTACGGCAAGGTGCTTGCTTATCATGTTGAGAACAAGGCAGACATGACCGTGGCTTGCCTGGAAGTTCCTTGCGCAGAGGCGACAGGGTTCGGTGTGATGGGTGTGGACGAACACTCGCGAGTCGTTGAGTTTGCTGAAAAACCGGCGAATCCCGCCGAAATCCCTGGTAAACCCGGGATTTCACTGGCTAGCATGGGCATCTATGTATTCAACAAGGATTTTTTGTTTGAGCAACTGATTCGCGATGCGGATGATCCGAATTCCAGTCATGATTTTGGCAAGGATTTGATTCCGCACATGGTCCAAAATTATCGCGTATTTGCGCAGAGTTTCGAGCAAAGTTGCGTGGGTATGGAAGATGGTAAGGCGCCGTATTGGCGTGACGTGGGAACCATAGACTCTTATTGGGAAGCCAACATGGAGTTGACCAAGGTGATTCCCGATCTCAATATGTATGATCAGGAATGGCCAATCTGGACACATCAGGAGCAGTTGCCCCCGGCAAAATTTGTATTTGATGAAGGGGATCGGCGCGGAATGGCGATAGACTCTCTGGTGTCTGGCGGATGTATTATCAGCGGATCTACAGTACGTCGCTCTTTGTTGTTTTCGGATGTGCGCGTAAACAGCTATTGCACAATTGAGGACTCGGTATTGCTGCCGAATGTTGATGTATGCCGTGATGTTATTTTGAAGCGTGTGATAGTCGACAAAAACTGTAAAATTCCCGATGGATTGGTGGTTGGAGTAAATCCAGAGGAGGATCGCAAACACTTCCATGTCAGCCCGAATGGAATAACACTGATTACTCCCGATATGCTGGGACAGGGTATTCATCGCAGTCGTTAATTTCTTTAAAATCTCGCCGGTTGATCCGGCGGGTTTCTTTACTTCCTATGAAAAAATCTGTAGACCTGGTTTTCCTCTGGCATATGCATCAGCCGGATTACCGTGATTATGCAACCGGAGATTTCGTGCTCCCGTGGACTTACCTGCACGCCATCAAGGATTACACCGACATGGCCTATCATTTGGAACGCCATCCGAAAGTGCGTGCAATCGTGAATTTCGTGCCTATTCTTTTGGATCAGATTGAAGACTATGTGGACCAGTTTGCCACTGGTCAATTGCGCGATCCTTTATTGCGTATGCTGGATCATGACGATTCCTGTGCGCTAGACGATGAAGAACGAAAGCTGATACTCGATGCATGCTTTCGGAGTAACCATACCAAGATGATTGCACCGTATCCGGCTTATAAACGGCTACACGAATTATTCACCAGGCTGCAAGATGAGGGTGATACTGCCTTGTCTTATCTTTCCGGCCAATACATGTCCGATCTTCTTACCTGGTATCACTTGGCATGGTGCGGTGAAAGTGTGCGTCGCGAACATACCCTGCCGGTACGCCTGATGAGTAAGGCCGAAGGTTTTACCCGCGATGACAGGAAACAATTACTCGCGTTGATCGGTGAATTGATCAAGGGAATTATTCCGCGTTATCGTAAACTTGCCGAATCGGGGCAAGTGGAAATTTCCGCTACACCTCATTACCATCCTCTGGCACCGTTGCTGATTGATTTCAACTCCGCGAAAGAGGCGATGCCTGATGCACCCCTGCCTAACGCAACGCGTTACCCGGCCGGGAAGATTCGTGTTGCCGCGCATGTTGCCAAAGCAAAAAAGAGTCATGCTACCCGATTCGGTAGTGAACCGACTGGCATGTGGCCCGCTGAAGGTTCAATATCGAGCAGCACGCTGGAGGTTTTTGCCGCAGAGGGCTGCCGGTGGGCGGCCAGTGGCGAAAGTGTCCTGGTGAATAGCTTGCGCCACTCAGGTCATGATATTTCAAATCAGGCTGATTATCTTTATCGTCCATACCGGCTGGGGAATAACGCGAATGGACTGACTTGTTTTTTTCGAGATGACCGACTGTCAGACCAGATCGGATTCGAATATTCGAAATGGCATGGTCAGGACGCAGCCCATAATTTTGCGGAGCAGGTGGCTGCGTTGGCACAAGATGGGCATGAAAAGGAAACGCCGATAGTCAGTGTGATACTGGATGGTGAAAATGCCTGGGAATACTATCCATATAACGGGTTCTATTTTTTGGATGAACTTTACTCGGAGTTGGAAAAGCATCCTGAAATTAACACCACAACCTATCGAGACTATCTTGAATCTCATCCAAATGACGCCAGTAAAGCAAAGGTTGGAATACTGACAGATATTGTTTCAGGTAGCTGGGTATATGGCGATTTTTCGACCTGGATCGGATGTAAGGATAAAAACCATGCATGGGATCTGCTGTGCGCTGCGAAGAAAAGTTTTGATATGGTCATAGCCAGTGGAAAGCTCAGCCAAATCGAGGAAGAAGCTGCAGAGCGACAACTCTGCTCGTGTGAAAGCTCTGACTGGTTCTGGTGGTTTGGTGATTATAATCCTTCTCACTCCGTAGCCAGCTTCGACCGTTTGTTTCGCCATGATTTAACCGAGCTTTACCGCTTGTTAAAGTTGCCTGCACCGCCCGTTCTGTCCAAGCCTATTAGTCAGGGGAATGTTAGCCATCAAGTGGCGGGTGATGCTGCCGCTGCGGGTGCTATGCGGCGAGCTACCGAATAATAAATGTATATTTTATAGATGCTAACTACTCGCGGCAGCGGCATATTGCTACATCCGACATCACTTCCCGGACCATTCGGATCCGGTGATTTCGGCCCGGACGCTTACAAGTTTATCGACTGGTTGGCAGAATCTGGGCAGTCGTATTGGCAAGTATTGCCGATGGGGGAAATTGGTCCCGGTAATTCGCCATACATGAGCAGTTCGGCTTTTGCCGGAAGTATTCTGTTGATTGATCTTGCCGAACTTGCTGGTCACGGTTGGTTATCGGATGAGGATATGGTTCCGCATCAGAAATTTCAGCTTGGTAATATCGATTATTCCTTGATCGAGACATTTCGTGAAAAACGATTACGTAAGGCTGCGAGGAATTTTTTCGCGAGTACGCATGATGATATGCACAGGGCGTTTACCGCTTTTTGCATTACCGAAACCGAGTGGTTGGACGACTATGCGCTATTTATGACGATTGCAGAGCGCGAAAATTGGCGCGAATGGAATTTATGGCCAAAGGAATTTATCCGAAGAGAATCTCAGGCCCTGTCCGAAATTAGCAAATCCTGTGAGGATGAAATCAACTTCTGGAAATTCAGTCAATGGTGTTTTGCAAGGCAGTGGGCCAAATTGAAATTGTATGCCAACGATCGAGGCATTCATGTCATTGGGGATGTGCCAATTTTTGTGGCATATCAAAGTGCTGATGTATGGGCTCATCCGGAGTTGTTCGAGCTTGACGGGAACGGGAAGCCGATAGTCGTTGCTGGTGTGCCACCCGATTATTTCAGTGAAACGGGTCAGCTTTGGGGTAATCCGTTGTACCGCTGGGATGTTCACGAGAAAAATGGCTATGAATGGTGGATAGCTCGTATGCGTCATGCGCTTCAACAGACTGACCTGGTTAGAATCGATCATTTTCGCGGATTCGTTGCCAGTTGGCAGATCCCTTCAGATGCACCCAATGCAGTATCCGGCAAGTGGGTAGATGGCCCGGGTGAAAAATTATTCAAGGCGTTTGAGAATGCTTTTCCGGATTTACCTATCATTGCGGAGGATCTGGGTGTGATCACGCAGGAAGTCATCGATCTGCGGGACAAATTTAATTTGCCCGGCATGCGCGTTCTGCAGTTTGCATTTGGTGATGGCGTCGGTAACTTGTTTTTGCCACATCATTACGTTCCCAATGCAGTTGCTTACACAGGAACTCACGATAACGATACCAGCGTGGGGTGGTGGGATTCCTTGCCGGACCATGTAAAGAATTTTGCCAAAGAGTACTTGGGTACAAACGGGGAAAAGCCGCAATGGGACATGATGCGGGCGCTATCAAGTTCGGTTGCTAATATCGTTATTTTCCCGATGCAGGATGTACTGGGGTTGTCCGGCGAGTACCGTATGAATTTCCCGGGTAAACCTATTGGTAATTGGGAGTGGAGATTTTACTGGAACCAGATAAAACTCGATCATACCAAGGCTCTGGCAGATATGTCGGATGCACACAACCGAATGCCGCTGAATTAATGTTATATATTGAAAGATAAATTTCAGTCTCGATAATGGGTTGTTACTAGTAATGAATATTCCTCGGGATTAAAGAGGTGGATATCAGGAGAGCAGTAGATGATTTTAGTAACTGGTGGTGCCGGATTTATCGGCGCGAACTTTGTACTGGATTGGTTGACGCAAGATAACGAAGGTATCGTCAATCTTGATAAACTCACCTACGCGGGCAACCTGGAAAATCTCACCTCGCTCAAGGACGATAAACGGCATATCTTTGCACAGGGCGACATCGGCGATGCCGCATTGGTGGGTAAATTACTGGAGCAGTACCGCCCGCGTGCCGTTGTCAATTTCGCCGCGGAAAGCCATGTGGATCGCTCCATACTCGGCCCCGGAGAATTCATCCAGACCAACATCGTCGGCACCTTCAATCTGCTCGAGGCTGTGCGCGCCTTCTGGGCATCTCTGCCCGCAGATGAAAAGGCCGACTTCCGCTTTTTGCATGTATCCACCGACGAGGTGTATGGCTCGCTCGCCAAAGAGGAGCCTGCTTTCACAGAGGCGCACCGTTATGAGCCGAA
>Ga0224495_10000574_pt1 | contig 28744 bp, 24 predicted proteins | sample SF_Jul11_sed_USG_FD_168128 | JGI IMG/M metagenome (GOLD analysis project Ga0224495, IMG submission 168128) | Sediment microbial communities from San Francisco Bay, California, United States - SF_Jul11_sed_USGS_4_1 | ecosystem: Environmental > Aquatic > Marine > Sediment | place: USA: California... | reverse complement strand
CTGTCAAATCAAATTACGCAGGCAAAACCCGTCTCCCCATCCGCCTCGGGCCGCATCAGTCGCCAACTCAAGCACTTCCCGTTGCCTACCAAGATCGAAATCAAGCCCGATCGCAAAGGACTATTCGTACTTTCGCTGATCGCCGGTGATCGGCCGGGACTACTTGCTCGCATAGCCCTGATATTCGACCATCATGTCATCCGCTTGCACCGCGCCAAGATCAATACTCTGGGTAGCCGCGCAGAGGATGTGTTTTGGGTCAGTGGATCGATATTTGATCATTCGACACAAATAACTGAGCTTATATATGAATTAAAGAATGGCTTATAATAGATTGATTATGCAAATATTAAAGATTGATAGCATGAATTACTGTTTACTTGCTAAGCCAACTTCAAACTATTGGCGAATTCCATATGCCGCCTAAGCCATTCTCACTGGAGGTAAAGCAATTCAATACCTAACAGAATTGTCTAATTCCAAAATATTCTGAAATATCAAAATATCACACACTCAAACAGTCTCAAAAGCAAGAATATATCACTTAACGTTCTCTTTTTTGATATGCGGGCAACACCAAGGTTTAATTTTATTCATTAATAATCAGCATGATGAAATTTGGCATAGTACGTGCTTAATAGGCTATAGCAATAAACGATTACTTTTTTTAACGGACTATTAAAGAGGACTACACTATGAAGACTTCCGTAACTAAGATCTCAGCAGCAATCGCTCTGATGGCAGTAAGCAGCATGGCAAATGCCGCAATCTCCAATACACGTCACAATCTGGGCACAATGAACCCAGCTGGTAACGGTATCGACGGCGGCGTCGGCGCGACAAGCGAAATCTGTATTTTCTGCCATACACCTCACGGTGGCGCAACTGCAGCTCCAGTTCCTTTGTGGAACCGTGTGACAACAACTGCAACTTTCCAAACTTACGCCACACTGGCTACAGGTACTTTGGACGGTGCTGAAGCTGGTATCGGTTCTATCTCTATCGCTTGCTTGTCCTGCCATGACGGTACACAGGCTATGGACGTTGTGCTGAACTCACCTGGTTTCGGTACTACTGGTACAGTTAACGGTACATTGGGTGTAGCAGGCTGGGCAGACGGTCATCGTATGGACGGTACTAACTCGCAAGGCGCCAACTTGGCAGCTGAGCTGGTTTACATCGCTACCGACCTGACAAACGACCATCCAATCAGCATCCAGTACGGTGGTGGTGGCTTGACAACAGGTAACTTGACTACAGTTGCAGGCGGCCTGAAAGATCCGGACTTCGTAATCCCAGTGCAGACAACTAACGCTGCTGGCGACACAATCTGGTACATCGACCGCAACACCGACACTATAAAGGATAAGACTGACCTGCCGTTGTACACACGTAACTTCGGCACGGCTGACCAGCCAACCGTTGAGTGCGGTTCCTGCCACGACCCACACGTTGCTAACCCAACGTTCCTGCGTCCAACTGGCGGTAACGCTGGTAGCGCAGTTTGCTTGTCTTGCCACACTAAGTAAGCAAGTCGTAGTAAACAAGGCCGAAAGGCAAAGCCAGGCGGAAACGCCTGGCTTTTTTTGTTCAAATTGTATATGGCTGCGATAATTTGCTTTCGAGTGTGGTGCTATGAACGGCGAAAGCTTGGTAAGAATCATGTGTAAGTCTGGATTTTCAAGGGCAAACAGGAGATAATGTAAAACTTACGCATTCAATAGGCAGGTGTGAATACCGCTGCGTGAAAATACATAAAGAATGCAGAATGGGTGTTTACCAACCCAGTTTTTGAATTTTCAAGTCCAATATGAAAGGCAAATTAAAGTGAAACCAGAACAAATTCAAAACAAGCTTGGGCAAGCCCTAGTGGCGCTTTCGATGTTTATGTTGCCTATCGATAGTGCATTGGCAGCAGAGCTTAGCGCTGACGTTTTTGCTAAAGTGGGTGATGTAACAATTACGCAACGTGAATATCGCGCTGCTTACGCAGAGATGTCGCGAGGGCGTTTTTATCACGGTAAGCCGAATGAAGCCGAGTTGGCGCAGTTTCAGCGGGATGTGGCGCAAAAGCTTGTTGATGAGGCGCTGCTGTTGGGGGAGGCCAAAAGACGCAAATTGAGCCCTGATGAAGTGAGGGTAAATCAACAGTTAGATCGGCTTGCACAGCGCAATGCAGGCAATCCGCGCTGGCCAGAGTTGAAGGAGCAAATGTTACCAATTATGAAGCAGCGCTATGAGGATGAGAGTTTGCGCAGCAAGTTGGAAGAAGAGATGCGAAAAGTGGCGCCACCTAATGAAAAGCAATTGCGAAAATATTATTCTGATAATTCAGATAAATTTACAGAGCCGGAGCAAATGCGCGCATCGATCATTTTATTGAAAGTTGATCCGTCCGAGCCGGGAGAAACTTGGGCAAGGGCGCGTGATTTTGGCAGAAGTCTTATCAAGCAGCTGCGTGAAGAGGGCGCGGATTTTGCGGAGCTGGCAAAAAAATATTCGGGCGATGCTGAATCAGCAACGCTGGGCGGAGATATGGGGTATATGCACGGCGGTATGTTGGGTGGTTTGGCCGAATCGGAAGTCAAAAAATTAAAACATGGTGAAGTATCGCCGGATGTTGTCAGACTGATGGAGGGGATGGCGATATTCAAACTTACCGAGCTAGAGAGTCCCAAGTTGAGTGACTTTGATCGTGTTAAAGAGAGAGCGGAAACATTGTGGATTGATGCGGAGAGTGAGCGAAAATGGAATGATTTTCTCGAAAAACTTAGAGGTAAAGCGGAAGTTTGGATAGATGAGTCAGGATTTGTGCCCCTACAATCCTCTGAAAGTGACAATAAATCAACAGCAAAATAGTGGTGGATTGAATTGCTGGGCACGGATGTTGCTTTTTATTTCATTAGTATGCAGGCTTGATTGTGTTGTGCATTTGGGATTTTTAGGCAGTGATGCGGAAATATCTTTAATGCGGAACTTCTTGGTGGGAAAGGTAACCAACCAACTCTGCTCCTAGGGGTTATGGCCTTGGAGGGGTTGTGTGGGTGATTTGACTCATGAGCGAGTTTGCCTGCGAATTATGCAACAAAGCGGATAGTCGCCAGCTCCCAAGAATAAGACATGCCCAAATTGATACAAGACAAATATATGAAGAGAAGCGGTGTTAGGAGTGTGGTTGTCCTAACGGCTGGTTGCATTTGTTTGGGATGCTCTTTGTCTGCGTTAAGCGCAGAAGATCAGACTGAGTCGGCTCCGAAATTGCAGATGGCGCCAGTCAGACTGCAGCACAGGCCTTACGGGATGGTCAATTATCAGCTGCTTTACACAAAAGGCAGAGGCTCTAAATCATTGGAGCAAAGATTTGGTTTAGTGGCTGGGTTAAGGGGGTCTGCGGAGTCATTTATATGGCAGCCCTGGCTGATTCAAGTGGGCGCTAGGATGGATGCGCGTGCTGGGTATTCAACAACAGACGCCACAATAAATGACGCCAAGTGGAAAAGGACTGCTCAACTTAACTCGACCACCTTGACGGGAAATTTGCGGTTCAATTTTTTGGCTAAAAGCAGATTCCCCGTATCTGTGGGCTTGACCAGAACTGATGACCGCAATGATATTGGTGTATTAAATACGCGATTGACTACACTGACTGATCAATTGGAAATAGATCATAGTTATCGGACCTATTTTAATTCTCAGGGTTATAGTCTCAGATATCAAAAAACCAGAATGGAAACTCAGGACGCATTGGTGGATAGAAGGGATTCATTTAATTTTAACTTGTCATTGCGGCCATTTCGCTGGCAAGGACTGCAAGTCGACTACCTCAATTCCCACAGCGATAGCATGCGTACAGGTTATAGCATCTGGGATACAAGCCTGATTGGGCGGCATACTTTTCAGCCGTCACCAAGATTTTCCATTGCGACGATGTCAAGTCGAGTACGTAATACCGTACGCTTGACTAATTCGCTTAGCAGAGAGGCTATACAGTTAAGCAGTGCGGCAACTTGGCGGCCGTTCAATAGATTGACTTTTAATGCCGGAGTACGGCTATTTGATTCCAATAATGGATCGCTAAGCTCATCATATACGGGCGCTAATCTTGGGTTTAACTACGCGTGGTCTAATTGGTTGCGTGTATACGGTAGCGCAACTGTTTACGACGACAATAATGGCACGCAGACAGTGTCCTCTACATCTCTGGGTAATCTGTCGGCTGCGGTCTTTTACAAGACGGACCCAATAAAGCTTGGTAGCTATACATATTCAAGGCTGGCAATTGCAAATCTTTCAAATAATGCTAGGTCGACTAGCAATATTTCCTCAAATAGCTCATCGACTACTATTACACAAAATTTGTCTACTAGGCTTCAGCATGGTTTATCGAGACGCACTCCGTGGAATGAAGGGAGCTTTTCAACAGATTTCAATCAGGGGCTGTCGTCAAATATGACCTCAAAAGGCAATCAGTCTTGGGGGCTCACACACGGAGCTGCATTTGGATGGCGCCGTGGAGGAGGAGGGATTAATTTGAATGCTACTGATACCCGTTCGTTTACGGGTAACAAGCCCTATAATCAATCAGTCAATTTGCAGGGGAATCAAGTCGAGAGAATTAAAGGTGGGGGTAGTTTAAGTGGAAATGTAACAGTAAATGCTAATCGTGGAGGCTCTAAAGACTCACCAGTTTACCGTTCACTTACTAGCTCTGCAGGTCTGGATTACACCAATGGTTACTTATTTAAAGTGCCGCGCCTGATGTTTAGATCATCTCTGCGAGTTCTCAGCGCTGATTTGGCGCAGGAAAATATGGCTAATAGCCTGCAGGATCAAGGAAAGATATTTTGGGAAAATCTTTTAACCTACTCGATTGGCAAGCTGAAGACCGAAACGAAAGGTGTTTTGGAAGAGGTGCAGTCTTCAAGGCGTATATCAATTTTGTTCCAAGTGACCCGAGAATTTTAAGCAGTTAATAATTTCCCTATGCCAATCAAGCGCATCGCCAATATAAAACATTCGCCGCACTTAGGGGTTGCAGCATGGTAAAGATATTTGCTGCTGCATTATTTTGCTATTTTGCTTTGTTGGTAACTCCTGCTGGTGCGGAGTATGGAGATGTGGTGATAAACAATTATGCTGAGGGGCAGGGTATGCGTCCAGTCGTATTTCCTCATTGGTTTCACCGCATCCGCTATACGTGCAAAGTCTGCCATGCCGACCTTGGTTTTAAATTTAAGGCAGGCGGAAATGACATAACCATGGTGAAGATTATTGAAGGCCAATTTTGCGGGGCATGCCACAACGGGAATATTGCTTGGTCTGTAAAAAATTGCAATCTATGTCATTCAGGAAAACCCGGAACCCCAACGCAGGTGCATGAAAGTACGACACAGGAGCTTGTTGTCCCCTCTGCCCGAGGAATCAGGTGAGATGACGATCATGCGATGGAAAGGGTTGTTTTACATATTGGGGTTATATTTATGCGGGCCAATGTCTGCTCAAACGCTGGCTGCAAGCGATACTGCACCTGTTCCGGGTAGCGTGACTCAGAAGCAGGGAAGTGCCATTCCCATGGCTGCCTCCAACTCTTTCAACAGGTTGTTGAAAGTGACACGGCGACACCAGCCGCCTGTTGAAGATGGAATACACGACCCGGATAATGAGGGGACGTTGCTTCTTCAAGCTCCCTTGGAGGCATATGCAAATTTGCCGAGGACGCCCAGTGATTTGGGAAATGGAGTCGATTGGGTGCGCGCTGTTGACGAGCATTTTATCAATCCACGGTGGGATATCCTTGATCCAAGTGAGCAACCGCTGGTTATGGATATGAACATAATCCGAATTCCAAAGGGTTCAATACCGAATGAGCTTTTCCCCCATCGACAGCATACTTTGTTATTGGATTGCTCAAATTGCCATCCCTCGATTTTTATTCCGCAGAAAGGTGCGAATCAGATCAGCATGGCTGCAAATTTGCTCGGGCAGAAATGTGGTACTTGCCATGGTAAGGTGTCTTTTCCATTTTCAGAATGCAAGCGCTGTCACTCGCAACCGAAAGATGCGCCAAATAAACGAGGAAATCGTCCATGAAACCGTCCATGAAACCGCTATTGACGGTTTTGTGGCTGATCAATTTTATGTCAGGTGCAGCAACTTTGCACGCTGAACCGCAGAGTACAACTGAAACGCGCAAGGTGTTAAAGACTGCAGCCAGCCAGCCTTCAAAAGCAATGGCCCAGCAAAAGTTAATGCTTGTAAAAATGACGCTGTCCTCATCCCAATTTTTTGAAAAAGCTGCGCAAAGCGACAATGAAGCAATGAAAAATAGGGTTGCTGAAGTTTTGGATAAATACTCCAACGCTAACGATGCACTCAATAGCAATGATATCGGTTTGGCAGACAAGCTGGCAGATGAAGTGTTGAACATGATTGAGGAAATATCTCGCACAGCTTTCGATCCTGAGCAAGAAGCAGCTGCTTCCCGTTCAAAGTACGAGAGTTTGTTAAAAGATCTGGCGGGGTCGGAATCGGCCTATCATGATTTGAGCAGTCGTTTGACTAAACCGCTGAATAAATTAGCATCCGAAAAATTCGAGAGCAGTCACAAAAATAAGGAGAAGGCTCTAGCCTTGGCAAAAGCAGGGCAATACCAAAAAGCAAACAGTTTCCTGGAAGATGCACACGCAGAAGTAGTTGCTGCACTAAGCAATATGTTGGGCGATACCGCGCTGATGTATGAGCTCAAGTTTAAGACGGACGCAGAAGAGTATGATTATGAGTTGGCTCGTTACCACAGTTATGAAGAACTTGCCCCTATCGCGTACATTGAATTGAAGCCTGATGAGTTTACAATCAAGCTTAGCGAACGTTATGTACAAGAAACTCGAGTATTGCGCGACAAGGCCAAGAGTCAGGCGGAAAATGGAGAGCACCGTGCTGCAATTAACACTTTGTTGGAAGCAATCAAGGGAGTGAAAACTGCCCTGCGCGTGCTTGGACTCGTGTTGCAGGAGTAGTGAGTTCAGAACCAAATGGAACTGCTTGGGAATATGGCACTCATAATTTTCGTAAGTATCAGTTCTGCCGAAATGCATAAATGACGTTGAATTTTCCGAGACGAATAACCATGAATCGAATATTTGCATGGACGATATTGATCATATGCGTTGGTCAGGGTTTTGCGCTAGCAGAGACATTGACGGAAACTGGCGCGAAGGTTTCCCCTTGGAAACTTCTCGCAGAAGATGGCTTGCATGATCCTGACGGTCCAGGAATGAAGTATTTGCAGGAACCCTCTGAAGCGCTTTCACAGTTACCTGAGGATGTGGTTGGAAATAAGGTGAATTGGGTGAGGACGTTGGACCGGGGATTTATTGACCCACGAATCAATCTATATTCTGCCAAACAAGAAAAAGTGCTGGACCTTGATGTCATTCGTCAAAATACTGGTGAAATGAATATGGTTCGCTTTCCACACAGGCAGCATAACGAATGGCTTGATTGCACAAACTGCCATGAATGGTTGTTCAAATCAAAGGCGGGCGCTACCAAATTTTCGATGTATGACATTCTTCAGGGCGAATTCTGCGGCCGTTGCCATGGTGCGGTAGCCTTCCCGCTTACTCAATGCAACCGCTGCCATAGCGTACCTCGCTCTGCAAAAGCTGCGATGACCGACAGCAATAAAAGGGCATTAATGAAATGAGGTTGTTTGGCATATCCCGTTACAAGTCATGTCTAATGATGGTGCTGCTTCAGTTGGGGCTACTTGCCCTGTTTACACCTTCGGTGGCACATGCGGAATACGGTGATGTGGTGTTAAATACCCGCGCCGAGGAAGCTGGGATGCGACCTGTAATTTTCCCTCACTGGTTCCATAGAATTCGTTTCAAGTGCAAGGTGTGTCATACAGAGCTTGGTTTTGAAATGCGGGCCGGCGCAAATGAAATATTGATGGCAGACATTATTGATGGAAAGATGTGCGGCAGGTGCCATAACAATAATATTGCATGGGGCCCGCAAAACTGTCATTTGTGTCATTCTGGGCTACCCGGGTTGAAAACCGGGATACGCGGAGGGGATAGCACCGGGGGGCCCGGAAAGTGGTAGTGGTATATCCCTATATGCGAAGATTAAACAGCGAATTTGCACAAGGCTGTCGGCTATTAACCATCTGGTTGAGTGTAATCATAATGTTGTTAATGACTGGATGCGCGACGGATTGGCCGGACGGCGAGGCATCAGCATTGTTTGAGCCTTGGGTAGAAGTGCGGGGTGGTCAAATGAGCATTTCGTCAGGCGGCCTTAACAGTGACTTTATTGTTTTACAGAGGCCGGGTGCAATAACTGTTCGGGGAAATGATCTATTCCTGATTGACATGGGGTTGCGCATGATTTTGCGATACGAGTTATTGCAGCAGACCTTGTCGCCATTTCAGGCGATGATCCCGATTACAGAGGACATGAGTATTTTCGCTTCATCCGATGAGTCGGTTTATATTACCGCCCCTTCTGTCGGTAAAGTGATGCACTTAACCAAAGAAGGGCAGCCGCTGCCCTCTTTGATTGCGGCAGGTAGCTTAGCTCATCCGGTTTCGGTTGCTGTTGATGAACGTATGGGTAAAGTGTTTGTAGCGGATAGTTTATATAACCATATCGCAGTTTTTAGTAAAGCGGGCGGTCTGCTTTCTATAATCAAGCCGCCCGAGAATGTAACTATTTCTTCAATTGCGACAGGCGGGGACGGTGTGTATGTGGTTGACCGGCACTCTAGACGGGTGCTCGTTATGAATTGGAATGGAGGGGTCCGTTATACTCATTTCCTGTCCTCTATAGAAGATCCGGGCAGTATGGCTGTGACACGGGATGGTTTACTGTTTGTCGCAGATAATTTCGACAACTCGGTAAAGTTATTCAGTTTTCACGGTAATGGGGTGGAGTTGCTGGGTACAATTGGAGGCGCAGAGGGGAAAGTTGGAAGTTTCGGCAGTATTGGCGGAATCGCAGTTGCAGAAGATATGTTGTTTGTGTCCGATAGTGTAAATTCGCTTATCCAGAGCATGTTAATTAATCGCAACCACACTCGCGCAGGAAGAACAATTGAGTAACCGGAAAGTATCAACGCTAATATTACTGCTTTTTGCAATGCTTGCGGCCGGTTGTGCGGAAACCAAGATGGTGATGGAATTTTCCAAGCCGGTGGGACTAACCATGCCTAAAGTTTGGCCTGAGCCACCTGATGAGCCACGCTATCAATACGTTGGGGAATTGACTGGGGAAAACAATTTTCATGCTGAAAACTGGGAAGATAGAAATACGGCCAGAAAAGTTTTCGACTGGCTGGTCGGTTTAACAGAACGGAATCCCCTGCCTGTAATGTTGCAGCGTCCTCAAAGTGGCATGGTTGATTCCGCGGGCAGGATATTTGTTACAGATATGAATCGCGGGGCAGTATACGTTTTCGATAAACTGGCGGGTCGACTGGATATTTGGGCAAATGTTGGGGCGAGTGAACGTTTGGTGTCTCCGGTGGGAATTGTCCAGGGTGCGCGCGGCGAGATACTGGTAGCCGATGCCGAGTTGCATAGCGTCATACGTTACGACAATAAAGGCGAGCCGGTTGGTGAATTTGGTCGGGATATACTAAAGCGACCTACCGGATTAGCGCGAGATTCGTTGCGTGGACATATATACGTGGCAGACACACATGCACATGAGATCAAAATTTTTGATGATGAGGGTAATTTCCTTAAAACCATTGGCCAAAGGGGAGAGGAAGATGGGCAGTTGAATTTTCCTACACATTTGGTTTTTGCTAAAGACAAACTGTATGTCACAGATACATTGAACGCTCGCGTACAAATATTTGATGCCGAGGGAAAGATGATAGAAAAATTCGGTAAGCGAGGACTGCAGGTTGGCAACATGGTTCGACCCAAAGGCGTTGCTGTGGACAGTAGAGGCAATATATACGTGATAGAATCTTTACACGACAACCTGCTGGTTTTTGACGATCAGGGGCGTACTTTGCTGGCCATTGGCGGAAATGGAAAAGATGCAGGTGAGTTTAATTTGCCAGCGGGCGTTTGGATCGACGAACAGGATCAAGTGTATGTTGCTGACATGTTTAATGGCAGAGTTTCAGTTTTACAGTTTTTGGGAAGAGAGCAATGAAAATATCATGTTACTGCTCATTTAAACTAAGGTTCGTAGTGGCATCGGGTGCTGCGCTGCTGCTTGGCGCAAGCATCGCACTTGCGGCGGTAGTATCGGATGTTCGCGCGAGTAAGCATAACCTCTCTTCAGCTACCGATGGTTCAGCAACGCCATCGGGCGTTGTGCCAGTTCGTACCGTCAAGGCTACAAGCGAAACCAGGGTGTGTGTGTTCTGCCATACACCTCATTCTGCTTCTGGCGGGGCAATTTCAGGCATGCTGTGGAATCGTTCTTTATCAACGGCAACTTACACCCCCTATCTTTCAAGCTCTACCGATGCCGATCCAATACCAGGGGTGCCAGGTTCCGGATCAAAAGTGTGTTTGTCCTGCCATGACGGCACGATGGCGATAGGGATGGTAAGCGTTTTGAATTTGGTTAGGGATGTTCCAATTACAGTGACCGGTACCAACTTTGTTGGCGGTATGCCTGAAGGCGATGGAGCTCAAACAGGATTTACTCGATATCTTGATAGCAATCTCGGGAATGATCACCCAATATCGTTCAATTACGATGCTACTTTGGGGGGCGTAGCAGGAACCGATGGTGAGCTGAGATCTCCTCCTGTGGTGGTAGGATTGACAACAGTAGTAGGCAATCGAACTGCCGGAGTTAAGCCAACATACCCGCTGGACAGCAACCAAATGCAATGTCCCACTTGCCATGATCCGCACTTGTCGGAAACCGACCCGGCTAAACCCGCCCTCAAATTTCTGCGCGGAAACCGGCTTCAAGTAGCTGATCCGCTGGGCGGCGCGTATGCACAGGCTGACGATATCATGTGCTTGGCCTGTCACGACAAAGCCGGAACAACATGGTCGAACTCAGCGCACGCGAATTCGTTGGTTGCAACTCAGTCATATGTTGATGCAGATGCTACATTGCGAGAATTTCCCCTCGGTACGCAAGTGTGGGAGGCTTCTTGCCTCAACTGCCATGATACCCACAGTGTTCAGGGCTCCAGGCATTTGTTGCGAGAAGGGACGGATAGCTTACTTACACCAAAAACAGGTGGCAATCCTGCTATTGAGGAGACATGTTACCAGTGTCATAGTGCTTTTGGAGTCAGCATCATCACACCATTGACTTCCCTACCGGACATAAAGAGTGACTTTGCATTGCCAATACGCATGCCGATCAACAATACTGATCAGGGCGTTTCTTCTGAAGCGCATGATATCGGAGGTGAATTTGATGACTCTGTAGTAACCGGTGACCCCAATGCACATTGCCTGAAGGCTATCGGTACTGATAGATGCGGCAAAGATTTAGTCGAATCTCAAACAGCGTTAGGGAGAAAAACCGCGCCACCAGGTGTGGACATCGCATTGCGCCATACCGAGTGCACTGATTGTCATAACCCGCACCGAGTGACCAAGACCCGGCTGTTTAATGATGACGCGACTCCCCCGATAGTCCCTGCGGCAGCTGGAACGCACAAGCACAATATTGTTGCTGGTGATACTGTTTCTCACAGTAATATTGCATCAGGAGTTTTGCGTGGAATTACCGGGGTAGAACCAGCCTATTCATCGAACGAGTTCGGTGCCAATGCCTCTGGTTTTACGGTGAAACGAGGAGACGGTGGCATAGCAGCTTCCGATCAGGTCTCGAGCAGCTGGGTGACGCGCGAATACCAGACATGTCTCAAATGCCACTCCAATTATGCGTACGACTTACCCGCCGGCCCGCCTGTATCAGTCATTACACCGCCTTTATCACTAGGCACCTACGGGGGCGGTACCGCGACCACAACGAATGGAATGATCTATTACACGGATGTGGCGATGGAATCTCAGGCACCATCAGCACACCAGGGTTCACCGATCAGTACTGCCGATTCAGGCGCATTTGCCCCGACTTTTTCAGGTAATAACCACCGTTCCTGGCACCCTGTGATGGATATTACAAAACGTGATTCTGCGGCTCGCGGTGGAGCAAACCCTAATCTCTGGCGTGCTCCCTGGAACGGTTCGAATATTGATGGGGGGGCTCTCATCGTAACTAATTACATTGATAGGACATTGGGCTCCACACCGTTTCCGACGGATGCGATTGGCTACCAGACTATGTATTGTAGCGATTGCCATGGCTCAAGCAACGGAATGGCTGATGGATCAAACCCTTTCGGTGGCGAGGATGGCAATTCGTGGGGGCCGCATGGCAGCAGTAATGAGTTTGTTCTCAAGGGCCCCTGGAATACCACAGCGGCTGTAGGGGTTGCAACCGATATGCTCTGCTCCCGTTGTCACGATAGTACGCAATATGCGGATGCTACAGGCGCGGCACCGACCATGAACAGTGGATTCGGCCATGCAACCAACCTGGATCCGCTGGATGGGATCACACCGCTGACCAACCTGCATCAGAGACACGCCTATTATGCGACCCTATTGCCTGCTCAAGCGCCTAGCTGGCCATCTGGTGTGAGTTACCGTTGTACCTTATGCCACACCGGCACGGCTCATGGCTGGAAAAACAAGGGTTTTCTGGTGAATCTTGATGACTTGGGTCCCGAACTGAATATGACCGGTGGTGCATTGGGCGGGACTTTGGAAACGCCTAACTTGGCGATCGGAGCGGCTGTGCCAAAGGGAACTCAAGCAACCGGAGTCCCTTATACCAATGGCCCCTATTATCAGGGTGCGTATCTGAAAGTGACTCAATTCAAAGCCGGTGGTACTTGGTTAAAAACCGACTGTACTGGTGGCTGTCACTGATTCAATGTCATAGCAGGTGAAGCGCCATCGCGCGTTTCACCTGCGTTATTTTCTATATTTGGCGGCTAATAGGACTAGTGCTCTGATCCGAGATACAGATGGTCATCAAGCATCCCTTCGCTGAAATATTGACGGACAGCATTTTTGGTATTGCTGGCGATTTCAGCACTGACACCAATTGATAACCCCAAAAGTTCAAAAGTACCATCCAGATAAAGCGGAATTACTTTAGAGCCGGGGTGCCAAAGTGAACGTGCAAGATGATTCACTTCTTTCGGTACGATACCAACCGTTTCAAAGAGGGTCGGCAATATATCAATCTGTTGTGCGTACTGCGAGGTCTCCATGGATTTCAGCACATCCGGATTAGCAGTATACAAAATGAGCGGGATTTCAAACTGTTTTGCAAAAGGGTAACCTGGCTTTAAGGCAGGTCCCGCATGATCGGCCGTGAAGACAAAAATAGTATTTTTGAACCATGGCTGTACTGACGCACATTTCATGAAAGACTGCAGGGAGGCATCAGTGTAATGAATGGACTTTAGTATCGGATGGTTGCCATCCGGATGCTCGGAGCGCTCGGCTTCAGGAACGCTGTATGGCTGGTGCGATGAAAGCGTGAACACCGAAGACACGAAAGGCTCGGGAAAGTCGGAAAATTTACCGCATACCCAATTCAGGAACGGACCGTCATAGATGCCCCATTTCCCATCATCGTCATGCGTGTCTGGATAGTCTTCACGGGAAAAATGATGCTGGAAACCGGCACCCTTAGAAAAGGCATCAAAGTGCATGCTGTTTTTATTGGCACCGTGAAAAAAACTGGAGTGATAACCCTGCTTGGCCAATGTGGCAGCAAGACCTGGAAAGTGATTGAGTGAGAACTCGGAATCGATGAACGGGTCGTCCATTAAAGCCGGAACGCCAGCTAATACAGCAGGCACACCTGAAATTGAAGTTTTTGAATTAGCGTAAAAATTTTGGAAATAGGCTCCATTTCTGGCCAATTGATTCAGATAAGGAGTGAAATCCGGGTTGTTCAATTCGGTGTATTCTCTGGAGAAGCTCTCCAGCAGCACAATTACGATATTGGCCTTTGGCAAGGGTGGCTTGATTAGCGGGTATGCATTAGGACGATTCAAATAGCTCAACATCTTTTCAGTATCGAAGTAGTGTTCACGCTCAATAGTCGGTTTATCCAGACTCTTCATCAAAGTGAATGTTGAGTTCAGTACCATTTGGTTCGCCATCTGATCAGGAAAAATACGTCCGTCAACCGGCATGATGGGTTTTGACTGAAGCCCACCGCGAAAGGCCACAATTGAAATCACCAATGTCAGAAAGGTCAGTCCCAGCTTCTGGAAAGTCCGAATATTCAGCGCGGCTTTTCGGTATATCAACAGGGTGAAGTAGCTGTAGGCTGCGATAATCGCAAGGCCGAACAGGGCTATGCCCAGATATGCACCGATAATGTTCATGTTCTGGCCTTCACCCAGCAAGTAAAGCGATGCTTTGGTGAAGCGTCGTGCGGTGAAGTTAACCAGTTCAGTGTCGGCGCAATTAAGTATGAATAGTGATACGTTCAACAACCAGAAAACTGCAAACAGAACTAGCTTGGCAATCCTGAAACGATGCAGCCAGTACACAGGCAACAGGAAAAATATACTGGTAGCGGCAATCGTAGATAGATCGAAGTGCAAGCCGTGAAGAAAGATTAATGGAACCTCAAAGGGGGAATAAAATTGAAGACTGTCCCAGTTCCACACCATGAATTGAAGACGGAAGATGGAATAGACCGCCAGATGCAGCAGGATATAGGCAACGATCCACATAGAAGAAGCTCCGAACTACTTTGTAAGGCTTGATCGTGCTCGCGCGATTGCCTGTGAGACTTGGCGAGGAGCGGTGCCACCGGTATGGTCACGGCTGGCTAAGGAACCTTCCAGAGATAATACCTGATAGACGTCTGCTTCAATGTGATCAGAAAATTGTTTCAGTTCGGCAAGTTCGATTTCACTCAAATCGCAATTACGTTGCTCGGCAAATTTGACAGCCAATGCTACTGCCTCGTGTGCATCGCGGAAAGGCAGGCCTTTTTTGACAAGATAATCGGCCAGATCCGTAGCGGTGGCGTAACCTTGTAAAACAGCATCGCGCATGGCTTCCGGTTTGACCGTAATACCGGTCACCATATCGGCATAGATACGAAGGGTTGTGGTCAATGTTTCCACAGTGTCGAATAACGGTTCCTTGTCTTCCTGATTGTCCTTGTTGTAGGCAAGCGGTTGACCCTTCATCAGGGTAAGTAATGCGATCAGGTGGCCATTTACGCGTCCAGTCTTGCCGCGCACCAGTTCAGGGACATCGGGGTTTTTCTTTTGCGGCATGATGGAAGAGCCGGTGCAAAACCTGTCGGCGATGTCGATGAAACCGAATCTCGGACTCATCCACAAGATCAGTTCTTCCGAAAAACGCGACAGATGCGTCATGATCAGTGCGGCGGCGGCAGTAAATTCAATGGCGAAATCGCGGTCTGAAACGGCATCCAGAGAGTTCTCGCACACGCCGTCGAATCCCAGCAGCTCGGCCACATATTCACGCTTTATCGGGTAACTGGTGCCGGCTAATGCAGCAGAACCAAGAGGCAGGCGGTTCACACGTTTGCGACAATCCTGCAGCCGTTCCATATCGCGTTTGAGCATTTCGAAATAAGCCATCAAGTGATGTGCAAAGCTGATGGGTTGCGCAACTTGCAAGTGGGTGAAGCCGGGCATGATCGTCTGGGTGTGTTTTTCGGCCAGGTCGAGCAGTGAAACTTGCAGGGATTTGATCAATCCGACCAGGTCGTCGATGGAGTGACGCAAATACAGGCGGATGTCGGTTGCTACCTGGTCATTGCGGGAGCGCCCCGTGTGCAAGCGTTTGCCAGCGTCCCCTACCAATGTCGTAAGGCGTTTTTCAACGTTGAGATGTACGTCTTCCAGATCAATGGACCAGACGAATTCACCCATCAGAATCTCATTCTCAATCTGCCCCAGGCCGCGCTTGATATCGTTCAGGTCGTTGGTGGAAATTATGCTGCAGGAAGCTAACATTTGCGCGTGTGCAAGTGATCCTCGTATATCGAACAGCGCAAGTTTGTGATCGAATCCTACGGATGCGGTAAATTGCTTGACCAATTCCGCGACCGGTTCGGAGAACCGTCCCGACCAAGTTTCGTTATTTTTGTCTTTATCTTGCATTACAGCCCCCACTTGTCCCAGAATAATGCGTCAAAACCCAATGCCATAAAGCATGAAAAGGTTCGTATGAATAAGGCGCGCAGTATAAAACAAATCGGGTCCTCAGACGCGTTGCCAAACTTTCGTAATCTTGGTGTCACGTTACGTATTCTTCTCGCCAGTGTCTTGCTGGCTTTGCTGCTGGCGGTCTTGCAGTCAAGTCAACTGTCAGATATTCCCCAGCGGGGGATGGAGATTGCAATTCCGTTTACACCCATCCTGCTCTCCAGTCTGTTGGTGCTTTGGGGAATACAGCCTGTACTTAACCGGCTTTCTTATCTGCGGGGAGCGATGGTTGTAGCGAGTATCACGCTAGTGCTAACTTTACTCGTATATTTTATTGGCGGATTCATCAACGTGTTCAGAGCTGGGGGGAGCTACTTCTTCAATGCATTGCGTTTTGGACTGCTCAGTATCATCGTATGCATGGTCATATTGCTGTATTTCTGGATACGATCCAGGGTGTTATCTCGCGCTCTGCATGACGCGCGCCTACAAGCATTGCGGGCGAGGATACGGCCGCACTTTCTTTTCAATACCATCAATACCGTATTGTCGATCATCCGTGCACAGCCCAAGGAGGCGGAAAATGCGCTGGAGAATATGGCTGACCTGTTCCGGGTTGCCATGACGGACATGAAAGACCTGGTTCCGGTGCAGCGGGAGATACAATTGAGCCGCCAATATGCGGAGATCGAACAATTACGCATGGGCAAGCGCCTGAATGTGAATTGGCAGGTTTACGACCTGCCCGATGACGCTTTGATACCTCCGCTGCTATTGCAACCCCTGCTGGAAAATGCCGTATACCACGGCATAGAACCGTTGCCCCAAGGCGGTAACATTGATATCGTGTTGCGCAGGCTCGGTGATAAGCTTCAGATCACGGTGGATAACCCCTGCCCGAAACTTGCTGACCGCAACAGGATGGGCGACACTACGGGAGCATTCGATATTGCGCAGTTGGCGCAACAGATGAATGGCAAGGCCCCGCATCTTGGTAACAAGATGGCGCTGAAAAATATTCGTGAGCGTATGGCGTTATTGTTCGATATTGAGGCGCATTACAAGGTGGAAACAGGAGATGATTTTTACAGGGTGGAAATTGTTATGCCATATGTAAAGGAGCTTCCATTGTGAATACGACAATAGAATTGGCATTACGCGTTTTTATTGTCGATGACGAGCCACCCGCGCGGAACAGAATTCGCGATCTTTTGAACGATTGCAATACACAGTTGGCGCTGGATGTGGTGGGCGAGGCCGGGAACGGCCGTGAAGCACTGGAAAAACTCTCCGAAACGGCGGCTGATGTCGTGCTGGTTGATATCCGCATGCCGCAGATGGATGGCATTGAGCTTGCGCAGCACCTGAATAATCTGCCCAAGCCACCTGTCATTATCTTCACTACTGCTTTTGATGCTTATGCGATCAAGGCATTCGAACTGAACGCGATAGACTACCTGCTCAAACCGATACGCCTGAAACGCTTGTTCGAGGCGCTGACACGTGCACGAGAAGCAGTGCCTGTGCAAACCGAAGTGTTGCGTGATCTGTTGCCGGAGCCGCGCAAGAACCTGTCCATCCACGAGCGCGGCAAGATCCATCTGATTCCCGTCGACCAGGTGCTTTACCTGCGGGCGGAACTGAAATACGTGACGGTACGAACCATTGAACGCGAATATCTGATTGAGGAATCTTTGACCGCGATGGAGAAGGAATTCGTAGCGCGCTTTGTGCGTATCCACCGCAACTGTCTGGTGGCCAAGGATGAGATCGAGGGCTTCGAGCGCGGCGGCGAGGAAGGCGGCAGCGGCTGGATGGTCAAGTTGAAGGGGCTCGATGAACTGCTGGCGATCAGTCGTCGCCAGCAACACATCGTCAAGGAAGCTGGCTGACTTATACGACCACGTTCACCAGTCGGCCTGGGACCACGATCACTTTCTTTGCAGTTCCACCGTTGAGTTGTTTCTGCACCGTTTCCGATGCCAGTGCCATTTGTTCTATCGCCGCTTTGTCGGCGCTGGCGGGTACCAAGATACTTCCGCGCAGTTTGCCATTCACCTGTATCACCAGTTCGATCTCGTCCTGAACCAGCGCCTCTTCCAAGTGCTCCGGCCACTGGGCGGTAAGTATGTCATCGCCATAGCCGAGTTCTTTCCACAACGCGTGGGTGATGTGCGGGCAGATGGGGGAGAGCAAGCGTAGCAGGATAGATAGTCCTTCAAGTGCTACCGGAGCAAACTCCGCTTCTTTTTCCTTCAAGGTTTTTTCCAGAGCATTGAGCATCTTCATGCCAGCCGAAGCTACTGTGTTGAACTGGTGCTTGCCAAGGTCGTAATTGGCTTGACGCAATGTCAGATGCACTTCGCGGCGGATATCGGCAAGCGCTGAAGACAGCTTGCCAGGCATCGGTGATGCTGTTTCGGAGGACAGTGCATGGCCGAATGACCATACGCGCTTGAGGAAGCGATGTGCGCCTTCCACACCGGAGTCAGCCCACTCCAGCGTCTGCTCCGGCGGCGAGGCGAACATCATGAACAGGCGCGCAGTGTCTGCGCCATACTGTTCGATCAGCGATTGCGGATCGACCCCGTTGCGCTTGGATTTGGACATCGTGCCGATGCCCTGGTATTCAACCACAGAGCTGTCACTGATCTGCTTTGCTCCGGTGATCTTGCCGGAGTCATCGCGCAGTAATTCCACTTCATCGGGCGCGAAATACTCGATGCCGCCCTTGTCGGTGCGGCGCGAGAAAATGTGGTTGAGCACCATGCCCTGTGTGAGCAGATTGGCGAACGGCTCGTCGTAGTTCACCAGCTTGAGGTCGCGCATCACTTTGGTCCAGAAGCGCGAATACAACAGATGCAGGATGGCATGTTCGATACCACCGATATATTGGTCTGCCGGCATCCAGTAATTGGTTTCCTCGTCCACCATCGCATCCGCTTTAAAACCGCTGGCATATCGGGCGTAGTACCAGCTCGAATCCACGAAGGTGTCCATCGTATCGGTCTCGCGCTTGGCGGCTTTGCCGCACTTCGGGCAGGCGCAGTTGATGAAGTCGTCGCGCTTGTGCAGCGGGTTACCCGAGCCATCCGGCACGCAATCTTCCGGCAACTTCACCGGCAACTGATCATCCGGCACGGGCACCGAGCCGCAAGTATCGCAATGGATGATCGGGATCGGGCAGCCCCAGTAGCGCTGGCGTGAAACGCCCCAGTCGCGTAGTCGCCATTGCACTTGCTTGTCGCCGAGGTCTTTGGCTTTCAGGTCGGTGGCTATCGCATCGACCGCCTGCTGATAGTTTAATCCGTCATACTTGCCGGAGTTAATACAAACTCCTTTTTGCTCGAAGATATCACTCCACTTCTCCCAATCCAACAAATTGCTGTAGTTTCCCATAGGGGAGCTGATATCAACATCTGGTGCTCCATTTAGTAATCTGGGAGCTTCAGTCTCACCCATCGTTTCACCAATTGTGGATATATCCCAATTTGCAGGAACAATCACCGGTTTGATTGGCGGCAGTTGATCTTTGTGCTTTTGAGTAAATTCAAAATCCCTCTGGTCATGTGTAGGCACGGCCATCACCGCACCTTCGCCGTAGCCCATCAGCACATAGTTGCCGATCCATACTGGTACCTGTTCGCCAGTCAGCGGGTGAGTCACTGTCAGCCCGGTGTCCACACCTTCCTTTTCCATGGTCGCCATATCGGCTTCCATCACCGAGTTATGTTTGCACTTCTCGACGAAGGCGGCGATATTCTTGTTGTTCTGCGCGGCATGTGTAGCCAGCAGGTGCTCGGCGGCGACAGCGACAAAGGTGACGCCCATGATGGTGTCGGCGCGCGTGGTGTAGACCCACAGCTTTTCTGGATTGCCGTTCAGCGTATAGGGGAAGGCAAAGCGCACACCGTGGCTCTTGCCGATCCAGTTTGCCTGCATGGTTTTGACGCGTTCGGGCCAGCCCGGCAACTTGTCAAGGTCGGCTAATAATTCTTCTGCATATTGGGTAATGCCGAAGTAATAGCCGGGTATCTCGCGTTTCTCCACTAGCGCCCCGGTGCGCCAGCCGCGCCCATCGATAACCTGCTCGTTGGCGAGCACGGTCTGATCCACCGGATCCCAGTTCACTACCTGCGTTTTTTTATAGGCGATGCCTTTTTCCAGCATGCGCAGGAACAGCCACTGGTTCCATTTGTAGTATTCCGGCTGGCAGGTCGCAAGTTCGCGCTCCCAGTCGATGGCAAAACCCAGCGACTGAAGCTGCTTCTTCATGTAGGCGATGTTGTCGTATGTCCACTTGGCGGGCGGGACCTTGTTGGCTATGGCAGCATTTTCGGCAGGCAGGCCGAAAGCGTCCCAGCCCATCGGTTGCAGTACGTTGTAGCCGCGCATCTTATGCCAGCGTGCCAGTACGTCGCCTATGGTGTAATTGCGCACGTGACCCATGTGCAGCTTGCCGGAAGGATAGGGGAACATGGAGAGGCAGTAATACTTGGGTTTGCTCTTATCCACTTTGGCGCGGAAGGCATGGGTCTGCTCCCAATGTTGCTGGGCGGCGGATTCGATGGATTTGTGGGAATACTCGGGTTGCATTTTGTTTTTCGGTGACGGGCTGATATTCAAAGGCGGCATTATAGCGGCCTTGGCAGGGCAGAAGCGAATTCGGGGGACATTACAAGTGCAGTGGTTGTTGAGAGGTCTTTGTTATAGAATCACAGTTCTAAACTTTATTAATCTGCTCAGGAGATTCAAACCATGTCCCGCAAGCATCCCGTCATCGCTGTAACCGGCTCATCCGGTGCAGGTACCACCACCGTCAAGCGCGCGTTCGAAAACATCTTCCGCCGCGAGACCATCACCGCAGCAGTAATCGAAGGTGACAGCCTGCACAGCCTGGATCGTATGGCGTTTCGCGCGGCTGCTGCCGAGGCAGCAAAGGCAGGCAACAATACATTCAGCCACTTTGGCCCTGAGGCCAACCACTTCGACAAGATTGAAGAAATGTTCAAGACATACGGCGAAAAGGGCACATGCAAGCGCCGCTACTACGTGCATAGCGATGCCGAAGCCGTAGCGCACAACAAACATTTCGGTTTGACTGACCTGAAGCCGGGCGTATTTACGCCGTGGGAAGACATCGAAAAAAATTCCGACCTGCTGTTTTATGAAGGATTACACGGCCTGGCAAAAGACGAGAAGCAGGGCGTAGACTCGCGCAAGTATGTTGATCTGGCCATTGGCGTCGTTCCGGTGGTAAACCTCGAATGGATCCAGAAGATCCATCGTGATGGCGCGGAGCGTGGTTATTCCGCTGAGGCGACTGTGGACACCATCATGCGTCGCATGCCTGACTACATCAAGTACATCACGCCACAGTTTACTTACACCGACATCAACTTCCAGCGTGTAGCGACGGTTGATACTTCGAACCCTTTCATAGCACGCGATATTCCAACACCGGACGAAAGCTTTGTAGTGATCCGCTTCCGCAATCCGAAGGGTGTAGACTTCCCTTATTTCCTCAGCATGGTCCCTAATTCGTTCATGTCTCGCGCCAACACAATGGTTGTGCCCGGTGGCAAGATGAGCCATGCGATGGAAGTCATTTTGTCGCCGATCATGCACGACATGATCGCGAACAAAAAGAAGTAAGCAATAAGCAATAAGCAATACGGGGAATCAGGCTAGTCTTGATTCCCCGTTCCATTTTGGAAATCCATGAATTTGCTCGAAGGCCTCAATCCCGAACAACGTGCTGCCGTTGAATTGCCTGCACAGTCCGCCCTGATCCTCGCGGGGGCTGGCAGCGGCAAGACACGCGTGCTGACCACGCGTATTGCCTACCTGATCAGTACCGGCCAGGTCAGTCCGCATGGCGTCCTAGCGGTGACCTTTACCAACAAGGCAGCCAAGGAAATGGTCACACGACTTTCGGCGATGCTGCCGATCAACACGCGTGGCATGTGGATCGGCACCTTTCATGGCCTGTGCAACCGCATGCTGCGGGCGCATCATCGCGAGGCAAATCTTCCGCAGGCCTTCCAGATACTCGACAGCGGCGATCAGCTGTCGGCGATCAAGCGCCTGATGAAGGCGATGAATATCGATGACGAGAAATACCCGCCGCGCGAGATGCAGTGGTTCATCAGCGCCAACAAGGAACAGGGATTGCGTGCACATGAAGTGGAGGCATACGACTCGTACACAAAGCGCAAGGTGGAGATATTCGCCGAGTATGATGCGCAGTGCCAGCGCGAGGGCGTGGTGGATTTTTCCGAGTTGCTGTTGCGCTGTTACGAATTGCTATCGCGTAATGCCGCGATCCGTGAGCACTATCAGGAACGCTTCAAGCATATTCTGGTGGATGAGTTTCAGGACACCAATCCGCTGCAATACCGCTGGCTCAAGCTGCTGGCCGGCAAGCACAACGCGCTGTTCGCGGTCGGCGACGACGATCAGTCCATCTATGCGTTCCGCGGTGCGCACGTCGGCAATATGCAGGAGTTGCTGCGCGATTTTCATGTCGAGAACGTCATCAAACTGGAGCAGAATTACCGCTCACATGCCAACATCCTTGAGGCAGCCAACGCACTGATCAGCAATAACACCAACCGATTAGGTAAGAATCTGTGGACTGCGGAAAACGGTGGCGAGCAACTGCGTGTGTACGAAGCAGCTACCGACGTGGACGAGGCCGGTTTTATCGTCGAGGAGATACAGCAGCTCAAGCGCGAGGGTGTGAACCTCAAGGAGATCGCACTGCTGTACCGTTCCAACGCGCAGTCGCGTGTGCTGGAGCACGCGCTGGTGTCGGCTGGGCTGTCGTATCGGGTATACGGTGGACTGCGCTTCTTCGAGCGCCAGGAGATCAAGCACGCGCTGGCCTACCTGCGCCTGATGCAGAACACAGACGACGACAACGCGCTGCTGCGCATCATCAATTTCCCGACGCGCGGAATCGGTGCGCGCAGCATCGAGCAACTGCAGGAAGCGGCGAAGATGAACAACACTACGCTGTGGGATGCCGCGGCGAGGGCGGGCGGCAAGGTATCGGCCTTCGTTGCGCTGATCGAAGCATTGCGCAATGCCACGCGTGAATTGCCGCTGCCCGAGATCATGGATCATGTGCTGTTGCACAGCGGCCTGATCCCGCATTACCAGAACGAGACGGGTGCCAAAAAGCGCGAAGCAGAAGAGCGCCTGGAAAACTTGAACGAACTGGTCAACGCGGCGACGCTGTTCGTGCACGAGAACGAGGACGACAGCCTGACGGCATTCCTCACCCATGCTTCACTGGAGGCGGGTGAGCATCAAGCGGGTGACCAGGACGATGCGTTGCATCTTATGACCGCTCATGCGGCGAAAGGTTTAGAGTTCCATACCGTGTTCATCACCGGACTGGAAGAGGGATTGTTCCCGCACCAAAACAGCCAGAACGCCGACGGCGGGCTGGATGAAGAGCGCCGCCTGATGTACGTGGCGATTACCCGCGCGCGACGAAGGCTGTACCTGAGTTTTGCGCAGAGTCGCATGCTGCACGGGCAGGTGAACTACGGTATGGTGTCGAGCTTCCTGCGTGAGCTTCCGGAGGAATTGCTGCACTGGCTGACACCAAGATTTTCCGCGCGCAAGACTTTCGAAGCCGGGAGGCGTGAGACAGAGAGCTACGTATCAGCTTTCGGTGGCGTTCATGTCGAGCCGGCACCGCCTTCGCCGAATGCGTTATGGCGCATCGGCCAGCGAGTGTTTCACCAGAAATTTGGTGAAGGGACGATTACCGGCGTCGAAGGGGGTGGTGCCGATGCGCGCGTGCAGGTCAATTTTAAGCATGCCGGCAGCAAATGGCTGGCGCTGGAATATGCCAAGCTTACCGCCGTCTGACACTGGTCTGGTTGAGCGCCTGCATCTGATTGTCGTCAGTTATCAGCGGTTGACCGGCAAGGCTCTGATAGAAGCATCCGCTCATGATGCGTCCGCGTTGCGGATGGCGTTGTGGGAATCACCCCGCGCCATCGTTGCGCACGGCACCGAGGACGACCCGGTATTTTTCTATGGCAACCGCCTTGCGTTGAAACTGTTCGGGATGAGTTTCGAAGAGTTTTCGTGCCTGCCATCTCGACTTTCTGCTGAGCCGCTGGCGCAGGAGGCACGCGTCAAATTACTGGAGCAGGTTACACGGCAAGGCTATGTGGAAGGCTACGCTGGGATGCGCATCACGAAGGACGGCAGGCGCTTCATGATCAGCGACACAACAGTGTGGAATCTGCTCGACGAGCGCGGGGTGTGCCACGGCCAGGCAGCGGTGTTTGATTAGAAGCATGTTTAATCAGACTGAAGGTGAGCCTTCGCCGGGGATTTCTTTTTTTAATGCAGCACTAGCGGCGCTGAACTCCATGACCATGGTGATCATTACAAAGATCAGCGTGGGCACCAGCGCGATGCGGGTTAACGCTGTCCAGATAATATGTCCCATGCTGGCTTGCTGCATGTTGAGGCTGACGAGCCAGGCAATGAAGATCAACGCCGCCGATATTCCGTAACCGATAAATAAAATCAGGCCGCGCTTGTAGGCGAGTTTCCAGTGCGCTGCGACGAAGCGGTGAGTGGTTTTTTTGCTGCGCTGGTAAATGTATGCGACGAGTCCGGCGGAGAAAAGCAGTGGGATGAGCATGCCCGTCATGCCGATTTTCAGCGCAATTATTGCGGGAGTCATCAGCAGGTCGAACATGAATAATCCCGAGATGAACAGGTTATGCGGCGCTTGTGCCAGTTTGACCTCGGCAGCAGTGATTTGCCCGTTTGTTTCAGAACGCATCTTTGTCGGGAGTAAAGTCGTTAACCGGATTTTCGGCTGCAGGGGGGGCGGTTACGTGCGGAAATATATCCCGATAGCTGACATACAGTGACGTAAAGGTCAGTGGCAATACCACCAGCCAGCCGAGCAGCATCGGCAGGCTGGCGAGCAGGGCAATCAGCAAATAGGTGGTGACATAAACCAGCATGGGGCCGACGTTGCGTACATAGGCGCTGAGGCTGAGTTTCATTGCTTTCATCGGCGCGACATTGTCAAAGAACACCAGCATCGGCGCATATTGCATGGCCATCATCAGGGTGCAGAAAAGGACGGTGCCAATGATGATTGCGAAGCCGGCGCCCGAAAGCGCCTGCATCACGATTGCAGGATCAGGGTCCGGTTGTCCGCTCATCAGGATGCTGACCAGTGCGGCACCGCCCGCGGCCATCATCAGTCCGAAGATCAGGAACTGACTGACCAGCGAAATTCCACCAAGTGTGATGAGATGGGAGGTGTGACGGCTGAAGCCGCTGAACAGGTGCGCAAGTTCCAGTTCTTCTCCCCGTTCCAGCGTTTGGCAACCGAGCATCAATCCGGCCAATACTACCGGCATCAGCAAGGTGAGCAACGGCTCGCCAACTACAGGCACACTGGAAAGTCCGATAGCAGCAGCCAGGCAGATCATCAGCAAAACGATCCATAGTAACGGTGCTTTCATGAACAGGGCATAACCTCTTTTGATCCATTCCCATCCGTGTAATGCGTTCAAGCGTTGAGCTTCCATCGTGTTCTCCTTGTGTCACAACCAGGCAGCGTGTGCGGTTGCGATATGGTTCCTGAGGATTGTTTCAAAATGAAGCGGATCGTGTGCATTGACCAGCTCACCGTCACGGGGCAGGTGCAAGTCAAACAGCCGCGAAATCCAGAATCGCAGCGCTGCCAGTCTTAACATGGGCTGCCATGCGGTGTGCTCGCTTTCCTGTAGTGGGCGTACGGCATGATAAGCGCGCAGGAAGGTCTGGGCGCGTACCGGATCCAGCTTGCCTGTGCCTATATCCATGCACCAGTCGTTCACGGTGATCGCCACGTCGTACAACAGCGCATCGCTGCATGCAAAATAAAAATCGATCAGACCGCCGACACGGATGTCATCCAGAAGTACGTTGTCGCGGAACAGGTCGGCATGGATTACACCCTGCGGCAATTGTGCAAAAACATTTTTCGAATGCCACTCGACTTCGTTGTCGAGCAGTGCCGCTTGATCTTCATTCAGGAACGGTCGCACCTGCGGTGCAGTGGATGCACGCCAAGCCGCACCACGCGGATTGGGCATGATCTGAGAGAAACTCTGCCCGGCAATATGCATCTGCCCCAGCATACCCCCGATAGCGGCGCACTGTTCGATGCCAGGCGCTGTGGTGGATTTTCCGCTCAGGCGGCTGACGATACAGGCAGGCTTATCCTTGAGTGCTCCAAGAAACTGATTGTGGCGGTTTGCAACAGGGCTTGGGCAGGGAATGCCGTGTCTGGCCAAGTGTGCCATCAGGTTTAGGTAAAAGGGCAATTCGTCAGCACTGAGCTTTTCGAAGATCGTCAGCACGAAACGGCCGTTGCTGGTCGTGACGAAGTAGTTGGTGTTTTCAATGCCTGAAGAGATGCCCTGCAGTTCGAGCAATTGCCCGAGCGAGTAATCTCCCAGCCAGGCAGTTAAATCCGCCTCGGTAACAGTGGTGAAAACTGCCATGTCTTAGAACTTTTTAATAATCCAGCGCGGTGGACGTAGCCCAGAGTCCAGACTTTCCTGTCGTGTGAATTTGCCGTCTCCCTGATCGTCCACCAGATAATAAGGGGGGCCTACCTTTGGAGTGATCTTGATCATGTATAACTTGCCCCCGACTCGATACTCTTCGATCAATTGGTCGGCTTGCCTTGTGATGGTTACCTCCGGTTCGTCCGATGTGGCAGCCATGCCGGAATCAATTACGGGTGGCGGCGGCAGGGGTTCGAGGCCGAGAGGCTCTGCGAAAGCCGCTGCCGGAATAATGCTCAATAGCAAAAAAAGCCAGATGTGCATTGAAGTAGTATTTTTGAATTCGAATGTCGACATTTTAACTGAAGCGCACGTTACCGGATACGCTTTGAGAATAAGGATAAGTTTGCTTGAAAACTAAAGAAAAGAGGGGGGTATATGATAATTATCTTTCCGCTGCGGGAATGATGTAAGGTTTCCTGAGTTTTAAAAAGGGCGATTCGATAAATCGGAAGCTGAGGTATCCGATAGGTATCATCACAAAAAAAATGATGAGAGACCAGAGGCTTGCCAGATAAAAGTTGGATATGTCCATGACCATTCCATGTATGTATCCTGCCGCGTAGAACACGATAAAAAAATGGAACAAATATATCGAATAAGAGTATTCGCCTATATGCCCAATTAATTTTGATATACCGCTCCGCGATGGTGTAAAGGAGGTTTCATACCAAGCGATGGCTAGTGCATAGGCAAGACCTTCAATGGTTGGAAAAACAACCCAGAGCAGGCTGGTTGATGGATAGCCGGGGTTATGAAAGAAACCTCCCTGACGATCGAAGTACCAGTAAAAAAGCAAAAATCCAACGACGACCAGAAGCGCAATGAGGTGGCGGTGTGCAAGATGATGGCGAAACTGAAACATCAGCATGCCAAGCGCAAACTGGTCGATTCGACCCACGATGGTCCAGTAGGCCAACGATTGTATCTCGCCTGATTGGAGGTAAATCAGTAAACGCAAGATAATCGCGACTATCACAATCGAGAAGGGCAGAAATCTGGAGGTGCGGATCATCCAGAGGAAGATCGGTAATATCAGATAGAAGTGAAATTCAATTGTAATCGACCAGCCGCCGTTGGGTAGCGTCGGAAAGATAGGGCCTTTTGCCACAGCCTTTAGATAGGGCAAAAGTTCACTTCCCGCCCTTAATTTCAAAAGCGCTACCAGTGCAATAACCAGCAGCAGCAGAGGTAGCAGTCGCAGAACGCGATTCCACAGAAATGCGGAAAATCTAATCGATTTTCCGTCCAGCAGCTTGGCGAACAGATAACCGCTGAGCGTCATGAACAAAGCTACGCCAGTATGGCCTTCGTCCAGAATGGCGAACGGAAATAGTGCCGGGACATATTCATAGGGAACCGGAAAGCCGTTTACGCTATGGGTGAAATGCCAGGTAAAAACCAAGAAAGCAGCCAGCGCGCGCACATGGTCCAAGGCGATGTAATGGACACCGGTGGTTGATCTCATGAATGCAAGCCGGGTTTTAGCATATGTTTAAAGGCATGAAAATGCCCTGCGGGCTTTCTTCGCTTGGGATGCATGCGACTTACAAATACAGTTGCTTCTCGCGTTCCGCTTCCGAAGGTTCGAAGCCGCGGGATTCGTAATATTTGAAGATTGCGGTCACGACATCTCTGGGCTCGTCGATGAGCTGGATGAGATCCATATCCTCCGGGCTGATAACCTTTTCGTCCAGCAGTGTGGTGCGGAACCATTCGGTCATACCGCTCCAGAATTTGCTGCCTACCAGGATGATCGGCATTTTTCGAGTCTTGCCGGTCTGTACCAGTGTCAAGGCTTCCATCAACTCATCCAGCGTGCCGAAGCCGCCGGGCATTACCACATAGGCGCTGGCAAACTTTACGAACATCACCTTGCGTGCAAAGAAATGCTGGAAGGTCTGGCTGATATTCT
>Ga0224495_10000573_pt1 | contig 28759 bp, 27 predicted proteins | sample SF_Jul11_sed_USG_FD_168128 | JGI IMG/M metagenome (GOLD analysis project Ga0224495, IMG submission 168128) | Sediment microbial communities from San Francisco Bay, California, United States - SF_Jul11_sed_USGS_4_1 | ecosystem: Environmental > Aquatic > Marine > Sediment | place: USA: California... | reverse complement strand
TGGATGCAGATGAACCGGAATCTCTTCTCGGCCCTGAAGCTGGAGAAGACGATGATGTTTCTGCTGCTCGTCCTGATCACGATTGTGGCCTCATTCAATATCGTCAGCACCCTCACCATGATCGTCACGGAGAAGCAAAAAGAAATCGCGATCTTGAAGGCCATGGGTGCGACAAAGCGCAGTATCCGGCGCATCTTCATGCTGAACGGATTGATCATTGGGTTCACAGGGACGGCCATCGGCATCCCACTTGGCTATACCTTTCTTTGGCTGATTCAAACGTTCTGGACGTTCGATCCGACGGTGTACTATATCTCGACCATTCCCGTTCACGTATTGGCAGAAGATGTGCTACTGGTGGCTGGCTCTGCCATTCTGATCAGTTTTGTCGCAACCGTGTACCCGGCCAATCAAGCCGCAAAGCTCGAGCCGGTCGCCGCCTTGCGCTATGAATAGAGAGGACGGACGGGGGTATGCTCTTCTTTACCCAATTCGAGTCTCAGCCATCGGAACTCACACCTGAGCATGATTAAGGCGATCAACCTTCACAAATCGTTTTCGATGGGCTCCTATGAGATACCGGTACTCCGGGGGATCAATCTTGAGATCCAACGCGGCGAATTGGTGGCGATCGTGGGGGCCTCTGGAGCCGGCAAGAGCACCCTACTCCATATTATCGGCACCCTTGATAAACCAAGCAGCGGGACCGTGACGTTCGATGGACAAGACCTGTTTCGCATGACGGACAGCCAACAGGCGGAGTTCCGCAATCGGCGGATTGGGTTCGTATTTCAGTTTCACCACTTGCTTGCTGAGTTCACCGCACTGGAAAATGCCTGTATGCCGGCGCTTGTCCAACGCCGAGAGCCTGCTTCGGTCAAAGCCGATGCGACCACGCTTCTCACTGAGGTTGGGTTGGGGCATCGCCTCCACCACAAACCAGGCGAGCTATCCGGTGGTGAACAACAACGAGTGGCCATGGCGCGCGCATTGATGCAGAACCCTGACTTGGTCCTGGCCGACGAACCGACCGGGAATCTCGATACCCATAGCGGGGAAGGGCTGTTCGGGCTGATGCGTACCTTGAACAAGACACGAGGAACCACCTTTGTGATCGTGACACACAACGACAAACTCTCCGCCCAGTCCGACCGCATCATTCGCATGCAAGACGGCCAGATTGCTTGAGTCGATCCAGCAGGCTTCTCACTTTCAATCCCGTTTTGGTCCGGCACCATGCCATCGGAGAGCGAGCCGGAAGGCCTGCAATCCTTGACGAACCACCATTCCTTCTCTAGACTCCCTAAATTAGCTCTGGCCAAGGATTTGAGATGCGCTGGTCGCCGTCGGTTTTCATAGGCGTGTTGCTGGCTACCTCAGCGCTTCCACCTCAGGTATCGGCGACGGAATTTGTCATTTCCGGTCCTCGTGCCATGGGCATGGGCGGAGCCGGAGTCGCCGTCACAACTAACGCACTCGCGACCTACTGGAATCCTGCCGGATTGGCCATGACGCAGACTGTCGATATCCGCGCTCAGGGAGGAGGCCTGGCGATCGATCGCCTCGGGATGGGCGATGCCCTTCATGATCTGGAGAACTTCGATGGCAGCAATACGGCTGACCCCAACTTGACGGCGAGAGCTCGAGATATCGTTGGCCGCATCAATCGATCCGGTGCCGCTGTCTCAGTAAGTGGATCTGCCGGTCTTTACGTCAAAGGTCACCTCGGCGAGCATGCGTTCGGATTCAACGTCTCAGACATCGCAACTGGCGGCGGGTTTGTTTCGGAGCCCCTCTCCTGCAAGCCAAATCCAAGCTGCACAGGCGCGACACCGATATCCCTCACCGGAGCTATGGCACTTCGTGGCCTCGAGGCCAGACAGCTGGCGTTTTCCTATGCCTATGCCTTCTCCGACAAAACGTTTGCCATCGGCATTACTGCGAAGGTGATTCAAGGTGCCTCGTACAACGGTTCGACCAACCTCCAAAGTGGAAGCGGTGTCAGCACGATCGACCACTTCGGCAAGCCGACAATCTCCACGACCTACGGGATTGATATCGGAGCGATCTACCGCCCATCGTCCTTGATTAGATTCGGCATCGTCGCGAAGGACATTAACACACCGACGTTCGATGCAGCAGGTGGAGGTGAACTCAAACTCGATCCACAGGTTCGGGCTGGTGTCGCGATCAATCCCTACTCCACCTTAACCTTGACGGCAGATGTGGATGTCACTTCGAACAAGACTTTTGTACCAGGAGTGAAGAGCCAGCTCTTGAGTCTCGGGATTGAACAAACGATCCTAACAGAATTTCTGTCGTTCAGGGTTGGAACGTTCAAGAACATGCAGGACGCATCTACCCCCTTCGTCCCCACGGCAGGGTTAGGCATGCGGTGGTTCAACTTCCGCGCTGATGCTGGGGGAGGATATGACTTCCGCGAGAAAGGAGCCTTGGTTTCTGCTTCCATTTCCTTTACATTCTGATGGTATACTAGTTTTATGCTGTCTCGAATATATGCACAGACGGTCGTTCTTGTCGGACTCGTTCTCCTGCTAACCGGCTGTGGTGGCCTGCAGGAGGTGTGGGAAGGCCCCGGTGCCAGGGTGTTCCGGCCCCAGAGCATCGCCGTGTTACCACCGATGGCGAGTCAGTACGACAGCGCCCGTGAAGACATTCAAGAGGTCTTGGCCGTCGCTCTCACCCGGCAGGGTCGCATCGAACGAGTCGTCTCGCCGGAAAACGTGACTGATATCTTTCAGGCTTCCAAAGAAGCGTTTGATTCACTCGTGTTCTATTTCTCCCGCCTCGAGATGACCGGTCAATCCGATAGAGATTCAGCCGTCAAGCTCGGACGGTCTCTCAATGTCGATTCATTTCTGGTCGTCAGGGTCAATTCCTGGGAATATGTGCGCAAGGAAGGCGACAACGTCGGCCGTGTTGGACTGAGCCTACGGCTGATCGATGCCACGACCGGCACGACGATCTGGAAAGCGCGCCATGAACGGTCCAACAGCTACATGTTCATCAAGCCGAGCCTCAAACAAATCGCCAAAGACCTCGCCGACGAGATGATCAAGTACATGCCCCCGCAAGCCAAGCCCTGACGCTGGCTGTTTCCCTTCTTAGCCCCTCACTCCTGCTTTGATACCTGTTCCGCATTTTCATTCTCGCCATGCGATACCTAATGACATGTGAGCTCTCCGCTTCTTGATGAAGCGAGCCTTTATCCTCCACCATATTCGATCCATCGTACACAATATTGGTCGTGGGGCCATTTGTGATGAGCCCTGTCGAATTGTTGACAGTCTTGCCTGTCGTATGGCCAATCGGTTGTTTTGCTATGCACAGGACACGATTAGACACCGTTGATTCTCTTCCGGGTCGTGGAGCAGAAGCGTGAGTCACGCCTACATGGTTTTCATGATAGTTGCCGACCTCATTGCCATAAACATGAACGGCAATTTGTGAATACACGGTTTTGACAGACTTACGCGATCGCCCAATCGCAATTTACTCTGACTGGCCAGCCCCTGGTTAACACCCACACGAAAGCACTACGGAAATCGCCCATTCTTCTTGGATATATCTATAAGTCCATGCACCAAGGAGGACTTATCATGTACAAGCTGACCTGTATCACACTCGCCCTCACAGCCAGTCTTACGGGGCTGCCGATTGAATCGGTGAGTGCTGAAGATAACCACAGCGAGCCTACCGCATCTCTCAAGGGTAGTTTTCGGTTCACCACGGTCAAAACCTGCACAGACAGCGCAATAGGCTCCATTCTTCACCTCTACTTTAATGGAACCATTGTCTACGATGGTCATGGTACGGCCCAGCTCACACAACAGGGCACGGTTGTCCGTGCCAACCAAACTCCCATGTCATTCGAAGAGACTGCTGAACTTACCTATACCGTGAAACCAAACGGGAGTTTTAGCCAAGAAGGGTCCTTCCAGGCAGTTGATCAGTCGTATGCGCTCGCTACTGCGAAAATGACGGGGCAAATCGATTCTCAAGGTTCGGTCTTAATCTTCAATGCCGTTATCCCACCAGAGAAAGAAAGTGTGAACGCTTCAGGGGGAGGGCTTTCAGAGTATTTCTGTGGTTCTTCGAGCACAGCAGTCCGCATGCGTTAGGAGCTCGGTGAATTAAGCTGGCTTATAGAATCTCCTCATCATATGGGAACCGATCGCACCGAGGTATACCCAACACTCGGATTAGGATCATAGTGAGGTAGTTCTTCAGAAGAGATACGTGAACGGAACAAGTCTAGGATTGGGCCTTGCTACATGCGTCAGCTTTCATCTTTACTTGAAGAACCTGCCCTAGGTAGTTAGCTAGGCTGGCACCATCGCGGCTTTGAGCGATCGCACAAACTCAGCGACCTGCCTGACCATCGCCGAATCTTGCCGGTGAGACGCGATACGTTTCACGATAGCGCTGCCGACGATGACGCCGTCGGCCATTTTGGAGACTTGCGCGGCATCCTCGGGCGTTGCCACGCCGAACCCGACCGCGACGGGAGAGGCGGAGACTTTCCTCAGTTTTTTGACGTTCTCTTGGATGTCCGTTACATTGCTGAGCTTAGATCCTGTAATCCCCGTCAGCGAGACATAGTAAACAAATCCATGCGATTCTTCCGCCACGAGTTTTCGCCGACTGGCTGTGCTGGTCGGAGCAAGCAAGAAAATAAGTGGTAGTCCTGCGGCATCGGCCGGGCCCTTGAGCGGCCCCGACTCATCCGGCGGCATATCCGGCACGATCAAGCCATCCACACCAGCGGTGCTTGCCGCAGTGCAAAACTCCTGATACCCCATCGCATGAATCGAGTTGTAGTAGAGCATAAGGACGATCGGAATCTCCGTACGTTGCCTGAGCGACTTGATTGACATCAGAATTTTCCGCAGTGTCGTGCCGCTCTTCAACGCCCGTTCGGCCGCCTGCTGAATCACCGGGCCGTCGGCGATCGGATCAGAGAAGGGCACTCCCAATTCGATGATATCGGCGCCCGCCTGTTCTAGGGCTACAACCAGTTGTTCTGTTTCGGGCAGCCCTGGGTCACCCGCCATGAGGTAGGCAATGAGCGCTTTCTCTCTCTTGGCGCGCAGACGGGCAAAGGTCGCCTCCAACCGACCGGTCATAACTCCACCCCCCGCATCTTAGCCACCTGTTGCACATCTTTGTCCCCACGACCGGAGAGGTTGGCGATGATCACCTGTGCCTTTTTCAGTTTCGGAGCGAGCTTGATGACATGCGCAATGGCGTGGGCGCTTTCCAATGCCGGTACGATCCCTTCTTCCCGTGCCAGCAGATCAAAAGCAGCCAGCGCTTCACCATCCGTCGCGTAGGTGTACTCGATACGGCCTCGATCGTGATAGAGACTATGTTCCGGACCCACCGCGGCATAGTCCAAGCCTGCTGAGACGGAATGGGTCAAATTAATCTGCCCGTTCTCGTCCTGCAACAGATAGGTCATGGTGCCTTGCAAGACGCCGGGCTTCCCACCGGAAAACCGCGCGGCATGTTTGCCGCTCACAATTCCACCCCCTCCGGCTTCGACCCCGACCATCTTGACCTTGCGATCCTCCAGAAACGCATGGAACAGCCCGATCGAATTACTCCCGCCTCCAACACAGGCCACAAGATAATTCGGCAACTTGCCCTCCGCCGCAAGAATCTGTTTTCGCGCTTCCTTTCCAATGATCGCCTGAAAATCGCGGATCATCATGGGATAGGGGTGGGCCCCAAGCACCGAGCCCAGGATGTAATGGGTCGTGCGGACATTGGTCGTCCAATCGCGCATCGCTTCACTGATGGCATCTTTCAATGTACGGCTGCCGGCATCAACTCCCGTCACTTTTGCACCGAGCAACCGCATGCGGAAGACGTTCAACGCCTGCCGCTGCATGTCTTCTGTGCCCATATAGATTTCGCATTCCAGTCCGAACATCGCCGCTGCCGTGGCAGTTGCCACACCGTGCTGGCCAGCCCCGGTTTCAGCAATAATGCGCCGCTTTTTCATACGCATGGCCAGCAGTACCTGTCCGATGGCGTTGTTGATCTTGTGTGCGCCGGTATGGCACAGGTCCTCACGTTTTAGGTAGACCCTGGCGCCGCCTAACTTTTTCGTGAGTCGATCGGCACGGTAGAGGCTGGTCGGACGTCCGACATACTGCTTGAGATAGTACGCGAGATCCGTTTGAAACCGGCGGTCTTTCTTGGCTTTGGCATATTCTTCTTCCAATTCCAAGAGCGCCGGCATGAGGGTTTCTGGTACATACCGGCCCCCATACGGTCCGAACCGGCCATGACTATCTGGCAGCATTGGCATGGAATCAACCCCTCCTCAATAACGGGTTGGCAGTATATCCGCGACGATCAGATGGACACAAGGCGTGCCGCTTCAATAAAGGCTTTGACTTTGTCTGAATTCTTCTTGCCTGGACTCTGTTCCACGCCACTGCTCACATCCACCCCATAGGGCCGCACATGGGCGATCGCGTCGGCCACATTAGCTGGAGTGAGCCCACCGGCCAAGATGATGGGCATCGAGCGAGCGGCTTCCTGCGCCAAGGTCCAATCGACCGTCTGCCCTGTCCCACCATAGGCCTGATCTGAAAAGGCGTCGATGAGAAATCCGCGTATATTCGCCCTCCCTTGGAACTCACCCAGCGCAAGAAAAGTCCCGTGATCCTTCAGGCGTATGGCCTTCAACGCGGGGCGACCGAGGCTCTGACAATACAGAGCTGATTCATCACCATGCAGTTGAGCCAAAGCAAAACCACATTCATCCATAACGCCCCGGACCTTGGCAGCCTCTTCGTTCACAAATACACCGATCGGCAGCACAAGCGGCGGAAGTCCGGCTACAATGGCTCTCGCTACCGCAGGCTCCACGAAACGAGGGCTTTTCCGGTACATGACAAAGCCTAGCGCATCAGCGCCTGCCTGTACTGCAACCTCCGCGTCCTCTCTATTGGTAATCCCGCAAATCTTGACTTTCATCGTGACTGGGCTAGGCAGACCGTGCGCTGTTCGGTCCGATCCCGAGCAACTCTCGGACCTTATCGGATGTGTCCTCGGCGCGAATGAGCGATTCCCCGATCAGCATGGCATGAATACCAGCCTCGTTCAGCTTCACCACGTCATCACGTTTATGAATCCCACTTTCGCTGATGATCAGCTTGTCGGGAGGAATGCGCTTCGCCAGCCGAAAGGTGACGTTGAGGTCGGTGGTGAAGGTCTTGAGGTCTCGGTTGTTGATCCCAATCAGTCTCGCAGTAGGAATCCATTCCAAGACCATATCCAACTCTCGCTCGTGATGGGTTTCGAAGAGGCTATCCATCCCGAGTTCAGTGGCTAACGCATAAAAATCCATCAACTGGCGCCGTTCCAATGCAGCCGCGATGAGCAAGATTGCATCGGCACCGTGCGCACGCGCTTCATAAAATTGCGCATCGCCGACCATGAACTCCTTATTGAGCGCAGGGATCGGCAAGGCCTGTTTAATCTCTTTGAGGTACCGTAGGTCACCTTGAAAAAAATCCTTGTCGGTCAACACGGAAACAGCCGATGCCCCTTGTTCATGATAGGTTCGAGCAAACCCCAGATAATCAAACGTCTCTTCAAATTCAGGACGTAAGAGCCCTAGGCTTGGCGAGGCCTTCTTGACCTCGGCAATCAAGGCAGGGCTAGAAGGAGGCTTGGTCGCATCTAACGTGACGGCAAAGCCAAGCGTCGGTGGCGCGTCGCGAATCGCCGCCTTGAGATCCGCCAGATACGAGCGACTCTGCTTATGCCTAAGTTCCGCCTTCTTATGTTCGAGGATACGATCGAGGATCATGAGTTAGCCGTACTTCGTCGTAAACGCAATGAGTCGTTCCAGTTTCTCAGCCGCAGCTCCTGCATCGATGGTCCGTTGGGCGAGAAGGAACCCTTCCTTGAGCGTTTTCGCCTTCTGTCCCACCACCATGGCCGGAGCGGCATTCAAGCACACCATGTCTCGTTTCGGGCCTTTCCGACCCTGCACAATGCTCTGGATGATCTGGGCATTGTCCTCCGGTGTGCCGCCCGCAAACTCTTTTTTCGAGACGCGCGGCAAATCGAACTCCTCCGGGGCAATGAAATAACTTGTCACCACTCCACTTTTCCCCTCCGAAACTCTGGTTCGATCCGACAGGGTGATTTCATCCAGGCCATCCATCCCGTGAAGTACGAAACAATGTTGCGACCCCAACTCCAACAACACCCGCCCCAGGATGTCCGTCCACCTCGCGTCGTAGATCCCCAATACTTGATGGGTAGCACCAGCTGGATTCGCCAAGGGGCCCAACACATTCAAAATAGTCCGAATGCCTAGCTCCTGCCGTACCCCGGCACATTGTTTCATCGCACCATGGTAGAGCGGGGCAAATAAGAAGCCGATGCCGACTTCGTCGATGCAATCCGCTACGCATTCCGGCTCCAAGTCGATCTTGACACCGAGGACACTCAGCACATCGGCACTACCTGATCTGGATGAAACCGAACGGTTGCCATGTTTGGCCACCGTGATGCCCGCTCCGGCAACCACAAATGCCGCAGCCGTGGAAATGTTGAACGTATTGGCCCCATCGCCACCGGTCCCGCAGGTATCCACCACGAGCGGCGAGCCGACCCTGATTTTCGTGGCTCGGGTTCGCATCGCATTGACTGAACCGACGATCTCGGAAACAGATTCTTCTTTCTGCCTGAGTCCCATGAGGTAGGCAGCCACCTGGGAAGAGGTGGCCACTCCGTCCATGATCTCGAGCATGACGGCTTCAGCCTCTTGTGCGGTAAGATCCGTTCTGTCGGCGAGCTTTGCAAGTGCATCTTTAATCATGGTCACACGGGGATGGCACGATTAGAGTTTCAAGTAATTGCGGAGCAAATCTTTTCCGACGGTCGTCAGGATCGATTCAGGATGGAACTGAACCCCCTCGACACAGAGCGTTTTATGTCGAAGCCCCATGATCTCACCTTCGGCGGTCTCAGCGGAGATCTCCAAACAATCGGGAAGGTTGATTCGATTCACGATCAAGGAATGATAGCGCGTGGCCTCGAACGGATTGGGCAAGGATCGAAAGATGGTCTTGCCGTCGTGTGTGATCTGCGATGTCTTCCCATGCATCAAACGGTGCGCTCGGATCACCTCTCCTCCAAACGCCACGGCCATCGACTGGTGTCCTAAGCAGACACCGAGGATGGGTATCTTCCCACCAAATCGACGGATGGCCTCGACCGAAATGCCGGCCTCCTTGGGCGTACATGGCCCAGGAGAGATCACGATTCGACTCGGACGCAACTCCTCAATCTGATCCATAGTGATCTTATCATTACGATAGACCTGCACATCCTCACCCAACTCTCCCAGATATTGCACCAAATTATAGGTGAACGAATCGTAGTTATCGATGACGAGTAGCATGGGAATACCGACACCTTGTGGATGTTCGTCGAGAGGAAAGCACGATTGATTGATCTCCTACCGGTGGCATACGAGCCTTACTCGAGCCCCTGTTCCGCCAACTCAATGGCCTTCATCATTGCACGTGATTTGTTGCACGTTTCTTCATACTCGTGCTCCGGATTGGAGTCGGCCACGATACCGGCACCAGCCTGGATAAAAGCCCGATGTCGGGAAACGACGACCGTTCGGATATTGATGCACATGTCCATGTTGCCTGAAAAACTGATGTACCCCACCGCGCCGGCATAGGGTCCACGCTTCGTCGGCTCAAGTTCTTCGATGATTTCCATGGCTCTGATCTTCGGTGCCCCTGACACGGTTCCGGCAGGAAAGCAGGCCTTCAACACGTCATACACGGTCTTGCCCGTACCCAATGTGCCCGTGACATTCGACACGATATGCATGACGTGCGAGTACCGCTCGACATTCATCAATGACTCAACGCGAACCGATCCCCGTTCAGCGACGCGGCCGATATCATTGCGGCCAAGGTCCACCAGCATGATATGTTCCGCCCGTTCCTTGGTATCGGCCAGCAGTCGGCGCTCCAGCTCCGCATCTTCTTCCATCGTCGTTCCGCGACGCCTGGTCCCCGCGATAGGACGCACCGATGCCAACCCATCTTCGCACCGGACAAGGATTTCAGGGGATGACCCGACCAGTTCGACTCCTGCGATACGCAGGTAGTACATGTAGGGCGAGGGATTTACGACACGAAGGGCTCGGTAGAGCTGGAACGGCGGAGCCTGGAGACTGGTTTCCCACCGTTGCGAAAGCACGCACTGAAAGATGTCGCCGGCCTTGATGTATTCCTGAGCACGAGACACCATCTTCTCAAAGTCCGCCTTGCTCATATTGGCCGTGAATCGAAGAGGAGATCGTCGGCGCTTCGGCTTCTGGCGCTTCAGAGGCCGGCGCAGTCTGTCGATCATGGCCTCGATTCGCCCCGTCGCTTGCCGGTACGCTGCACGAACATCTCGGTCGGAGGTCGATTTGACATGCGCATTGGCCACCACCTTGATCTTTTGCGACACGTTGTCGAAGATCAGCAGGGTTTCGGTCAACAGAAATGCAAAGTCAGGAAGATCAAGATGCTCTTTTCGGCGGGAGGGGAGCTCCTCGAAGGTCTTCACAATATCATAGCCTAGATAGCCGACAGCTCCCCCGACAAAGCGAGGGAGATTCGGAACCGTCACAGGCCGATAGGCCTCCATGAGCTCCCGCAGGCGATCCAACGGCGCTCCTCGGCTCGGGATGCGTCGGCGATGCGCCCCCTTCTTCACACACAGGTCTCCACGATCTTCATAGATGACAAGCGGAGACCCGCTCCCAAGAAAGGAATATCTCGCCCATTTTTCCCCACCCTGAATGCTTTCCAGCAAGTAGGCCGATGGGCCATGGTCGATCTTTGCGAAGGCTGAGACCGGCGTGTCATGATCCGCCAGGATTTCACGGAACAGCGGGATCAGATTTCCCTGCTTCGCATAGGAGCGGAACTCATCCAGGTTGAGCGAATACGTCTCAGACCGCATGTCTTTCCAACTACTCGTCTACCACGAGGAGTTTTTGTCCGACTTCAATGATGTCATCCGGAAGCTTATTGATCTGTTTCAACGTCCCCATCTCGATGCCATACCGTCGACTAATGCCGAACAAGGTCTCCCCCGGCTTCACCACATGCACCTTTGTGTCGGCACTGATCGACAAGTCGTCATCTGCATGACGGTTCCGATCCACTTCGCTCGGGGCAGACTTGCGCACTTTCGCTTTCTTCTGTTTGGGTGGAGAAACATGGCCTTTCCGCTGCATATCTTCCAAGGCTTTTCGTTCGAGCACCGTAGCTTCGCGAATCGCTTCCGCCTCTTCCTGGAGACGGCCCATCTGTTCGCGTGCCATCTGCACTTGGGACGATAATTCTCGATTCCTCGCCTCATATTCTGCGAGTTCGGCCTTCGCACGCCTGACGTCACTATCCAATTCAGCCGTTCGTTTTTCTTCCTGCGCTAGAAGACGTTGAAAATTCAAGCTTCTCGCCTTCTCGGCATTGTATTTTTCTTCCAACACCACACACCCATTCAGCAACGACCCGCTGCACAACATGGCAGTTAGGAGAGCAAACATTCTCACCCGCTCATGCACTGGGCGTTCATCCTTCTGCATAGATCCTCCTCTTTACCTTTTGCCCCTTCTCCATCTCCATGGACAAATGGGATTCTAGGATAGTGGCCATCGATGATAAAGTCAAAGCACCCTGTGTGTGCGTCGGTTTGACCGGTTTCGCTACCTATGCTACTGTCGCGTTCGTTCAGGCCTCTCTCCCAACTCATGCCCGACGCTGACAGCCATTGCATCCAAAAGATGATCTCCCAGGTTCCTCATCCCTAAGGACCGCGATGCGACAGGATTCACTGTACACAGACTCATCCTCCACTCCGGAAATCTTGAGAACTGACCGAGACCGACTCACAGACCTCAAGGCTCAAATCAGGCATCATGACTACCTCTATTACGTCAAGGACCAGCCGGAGATTTCCGATGGCGAATACGACCGCCTATTCCGAGAACTGGTTGAACTCGAGCAAAAACACCCCGAACTGATCACACCTGATTCTCCCACACAACGCGTTGGGGCTCCTCCCTTGGACGAACTTGGGAAGGTTCGGCATGAACAGCCGATGTTGAGTCTCGATTCCATCGTGGACCCCGAAGAAGTGCTCGTCTTTGACCAGCGGATGAGACGAGAGCTTGAAACAAACCAGATCGAGTACACAGTCGAGCCAAAATTCGATGGCCTCTCTGTTGAGCTGGTCTATGATCATGGACGTTTTGTTCGTGGTTCAACCCGTGGAGACGGCAGTTTCGGTGAGGACATTACCATTAATCTCCGAACGATTCGTTCATTGCCTCTCCAGTTACATGGCAAGAATCCGCCTGATCACCTGGCGGTGCGTGGAGAAGTCTATATGCGTCTTGGTGACTTCCACGCCCTCAACCGTCGCATGACGGAGCGCGGGCTGGATGCGTTCGCCAATCCTCGCAATGCCGCCGCCGGTTCACTTCGGCAGCTCGACTCCCAGATTACCGCCTCTCGCCCGCTCGTTGTGACGTGTTATGAAGTGATGGCGACGGTGGGGTCTCGTCCGGAATCGCACTGGGACGAACTCGAGGCATTGACCCAGTGGGGGCTCCCTGTTCCCACCCTGAGACGACGATGCGAAACCATCGATCAAGTCTTGGAGTTTCATCGAGCCACAGAGCAACAACGTGACAATCTTGCCTATGAAATCGACGGAGTGGTGGTGAAGGTCAACCGTGGAGACTGGCAGGTTCGGTTGGGAATGAAATCCAGAAGTCCTCGCTGGGCTATCGCCTTCAAATTTCCTCCACGGAAAGAAATTACCGAGGTACAGGATATCGCCATATCCGTTGGTCGAACCGGGACGCTCACTCCCCTTGCGCTCTTAAAACCGGTTGAAGTCGGCGGAGTGACCATCAGCCGGGCAACTCTCCACAATGCCGACGAGGTCGCCAGAAAAGATATCCGGGTCGGCGACACCGTGCGGGTCGAACGTGCCGGGGACGTAATCCCGGCGATCGCGGAGCGGATACCACTTCCCAATGAAACCCGGTCGGCCCCCTTCCAGATGCCGAATGCCTGCCCGATATGCAGTTCTGCGGTCGCTAGAGAAGGCGCCTATTATTACTGTACGGGCCAGGCCTCGTGCCCGGCTCAACTGAAGGGCGCGATCGAACATTTTGCCTCGAAGGCTGCCCTCAACATCGAAGGCCTCGGCAAGAAGACCGTTGCACAGTTGGTAGATCGAGAGCTCGTCAAGGATCTCTCCGATCTCTATCGACTCGATCGAGAGCAACTGTTACAGCTCGACGGATTTGCCGAGCGCTCGGCAGCCTTGTTGCTCGACGCCATCGCGCAAAGCAAGACGATGCCTCTCGATCGGTTTTTGATGGGGCTTGGGATCCGCCAAGTTGGGCAACATATTGCTAAGGTACTTGCGCGGGAATTCGGTACGCTGGAAGCCCTCATGTCGGCTGACCAGGATCGGCTTCAGAGGATCAGAGAGATTGGGCCGGAGATTTCGGCAAGCTTATGTTCCTACTTCCAAGAAAGCTCGAACCGGCGAGTCATCGATCAGTTGCAGAAGCTTGGCCTTTCGATCCAGAGCAGACCAACACCCTCCAGCCCAACAGATCTACCCTTCTCGGGGCGAAGCTTTGTCTTCACCGGAGGCTTGATACGGATGACGAGGAACGAGGCCGCCTCGCTCGTCGAACGACTCGGCGGCACCGTATCATCAAGTGTCAGTAGAAAAACAACCTATGTGGTGGCCGGGGACGAGCCGGGATCCAAGCGCGATCAGGCGCTGAAATTAGGAGTGCAGGTTCTCAACGAAGAGGAATTTGAACGCTTGATGAATCGGTCTGGGAACACCTAGCCTCCAACGGATGCTTCGACCGGAACAGCCACCTTCTCCTCTTTAAAAATGTGCACGCTTCGGATCGACCGAGGATCAGCCTCATGAACAACCAAGCGGCAATTCTCGATTCGGATCTCTTCTCCGGCCAAAGGGATTCGGCCGAGATTCTCCTGGATTAAGCCGCCGATCGTCAGCGCCTCATCTCCCCCAAGCTCGACCTTGAGGAAATCGTTCACCTTCCGCACCTCGGTCCGTCCATGAACCAGGATTTGGTTCTTCCCAATACGCTTGATGAGTTCTTCCGTGATATCCGTTTCGTCGACGATTTCACCGACCACCTCTTCGAGGAGGTCCTCAAGGGTCACCAGACCCATGACACCGCCGAACTCGTTGACGACGATACCCATATGACGCTTCTCCTGCTGAAACTGCTTCATGAGGTCATCGGCCGTCTTGCCTGCCGGCACAAAAATCGGTGGTTGAGCGATATCCCTCAGCCTCAATTCAGTTCGTCCCTTTGCCAGCTCGGTGAGCGCCTTGGTCTTAGAGAGAATGCCCGTAATGTTATCGAGCGTCGCGTCATAGACCGGAATTCTAGAATACTTGGAATTAAAGAGCTGCTCCTGTGCTTCCTTCAGGTGAAGGTTCCCATCGAGCGAAAAGACATAGATGCGCGGCGTCATCGCGTCTTCCGCCGTAATGTCCTTCAGCTGGAACACGTTCTTGATCATCTTGACTTCTTCGGACTCCAACTCCCCGGCCTTTCCACCCTGATCAAGCATAATCTTCAGCTCTTCTTCCGTGACCAAGGGATGCGTTAATCCCTTGCCTCCCGTCAACTTATAGATCAGAGGCACCATCAGGAAAAGAATCGGTTGCAACATGATCTGAACCCAGGAGATCGGGTAGGCCAACGTCAAGGTCACAGGCACGGAAAATTTTGCCGCCAGCGTCTTGGGAATCACGTCAACGGAGACTAAAAGTACGAAGGTCAACATACCGACCATCACAGCGATGGCTTCTTCAAAAATGCTCTTCTCACCGTAGACATTCAAGGTGATGAAGGTGGCAAACATGGGAATGGCCGTGCTGACCAGACGATCGCCCACCAGGATGGTCGAAAACAGCCGCTGGGGGTCGCTCCTGAGCTGTAACGCTTTTTCGGCGCGTTTGCTGCCGTTTTGAGCCAACGCTCTCAGACGTGTTTCGTTCACCGAGAAGAAGCCGATCTCGGCAGTAGAAATAATGGCGGATAACCCTATCAACCCTAAAAGGATGAGGGTGTCCATCGCCGTCTTATATTAGGGACGCTGAACCAGTATGGCTGGCTTGATGAGAAGCCGGGTGTCTCCCAGAGGATATCTCTTCGTCCACCCTTCAGAGGATCTTAAGATTAGAATGACCGAACGATTTAACATAGGAGTCACAGTAGCTACATGTACCATAGGGATCAAAAGCAGGCAAGCAGTTCGAAAAACGTTACTGCAAAATCAAATACTTCCGAAACAACATTGTTGCAGGAGTTGGCTCAAATCCTTCAGCTCAGCCCCTTGCTCTCAGTCTAGCCATCGTCTCGAATAACTAATGATTTAAGGCCAAACGTTCGAGTGAACCGATCTGCAAACCGCTGCGCCTCCGACTCGGTCTGGAACCGACCCAACCGAACACGGTAACGGCGTCCCTCGGGGAGATCGACGTGGATGATCCGTCCGTCCGGAAAGTCTCGCCGGACTCGCGCCAACAACGCCCGTGCGTTCTCATAGTCTGCAAATGCTCCAGCTTGAACTCGTAACGGACCCATTCCTTCCGGTTGGGCGACATAATCAATGACTCGAAGCTCGACTCGGTCTGTTCCGTTCGTCACCATATCCAGTGCCCGAGCGCCGGCTAATGAAAGGTCCAAGATCCGCCCCCTCGCGAACGGCCCTCGATCGTTCACCCTGACCGTGACCTGTCGCCCAGAGGTCAAGGAACGAACCACTGCCACAGACCCGAGCGGCAGTGTTCGATGCGCAGCCGTCAGTTTATGCATGTCGTACCGCTCCCCATTCGCGGTCTTGCTTCCATGAAAACCTGGGCCATACCACGAGGCCTCACCTCGCTCCACTACGCCTATTGGATATCCGGGGAATCGATTGATCTGACGGGACGGTCCCGTACAGCCTTGCGCGAGAAGTCCCCCAACAAGGCCTATGAGGATAATCGTCGAAGCAATACCCGTGTGCGGCGACGGCCGCATGGGTCAAAACTCGTCGAGGGATTGATTGCGGAGAATGGTCAGCGCTTTGTCGGTGTTGGAAACCGTCAGGACGACGAGCGCCCGTTTCCCTTCTCGTGAGGGCGTACAGTAGCCACACTTGATGTTGATCCGGCTCTTCATCAACAGTTCGGCCACTTTTCTCAATGCGCCAGGCTTGTTCTCAAGACTCAACAGCAGGGCCGTTTCTTCGCCGAACTTGATCTTCGCCGAGCGAAGAGCCGCGCGAGCGCCATCCAGATCAGCCACCAGCAAGCGCAACTTTCCCGCGCCCGTCACTTCCGGGGCTGAAAATGCTTTAATGTTCACTCCAGCTTCGCCAAGCACGGCCGTCACTCTAGCCAGAGCACCTGGTTTACTTTGACCACTGATGACAAGCTGCGTCGCGACCGGCATAGCCGAACTCCTCTGGACTCTTCGCCGTTAAAACCGTCTGCGCCTCGCTAAACGAGTCACTTGCAACGGAGACCATCCCCTCCGATGCTCACAATTCCTATAAGAGTCTATCGGTTTTGAGAAAAATTTTCGAGTCCTGACCCGTCGGATCGCAAGCGCCGCCGTACCGAATCGCCTGCGCTGAAATCGCCGTTTTCTACAGCAGATGCACGATGATGGAGATTTACTCTGCATGGTCTCACTCCCTTATGAGCATCCACTTGTTGCACCGCAACTGACGCATTTGAGACAGGTGCCGTTTCGAACCATGGTGAACTGTTTGCATTCCGGACAGGGATCACCTTCATAGCCTTTGACTCTGGCGTCTTTGGCGCTTTGGATCTCCGTCAGGGTCAATGTCTCATGCACCAGCTCCACTTGTCGAGCAATCCCATACCCATTTCCGTGTCCATTTCCCTTTCCGCCGTTTCGGCGAATCGGAAGGTGTTCCGTCACCACAGAAGATTTAGCCAATGCGTCGAGGTCGGCTTCTTCCTCGAAGCATTCAGGGTCCATATCGTCTTTCTTCATTGAATCCATGCGCAGATCTTCTTCTTTCACCTGCGCCAGATCATACCGATCGAGATAGGTGACGGCAAGTTCGCGGAAGATGTAATCGATGATCGAGGTCGACATCTTGATCCGATCATTCAGTTTGACGGGACCGTTCGGCTCGAACCGAGTGAAGACGAAGGCTTCAACGAATTCCTCCAGCGGGACGCCGTGCTGAAGCCCAAGCGAGATGGCGATCGCAAAGCAGTTCATGAGACTTCTGAACGCCGCCCCCTCCTTGTGCATGTCCAAAAAGATTTCCCCGACGGTCCCGTCCTCATATTCACCGGTTCGCAAATACAGCTTGTGTCCGCCGACAATCGCCTTTTGCGTGTACCCGTTGCGCCGACTCGGCAGTGGGCGGCGTTTGGCAAGGTACCGCACGAGTACTCGCTCGGTCACTTTTTCAGCCATCTCCACGATACCGGCAGTGGTTTCGATGGCCTTTCCGCTGTCGGTCGATGCGCTCAATGGCTGGCTCAGCTTGGACCCGTCACGATACAACGCCACTGCTTTTACCATGCTCTTCCAGGCAAGCAGATACGACGCCTTGACCTCATCCACGGTGGCTTCGGCCGGCATATTGATAGTCTTGCTGATCGCACCGCTGATAAACGGCTGCGCCGCAGCCATCATGCGGATATGGGCATCGACGGCGATGGAGCGTCGTCCGATTCGACCACATCGATTGGCGCAATCGAATACCGCGAGATGTTCGGCACGCAAGTGCGGCGCACCTTCCACCGTCATCGTCCCAGAACAGAAATCGTTCGCGGCAGCGATCTCTTCTTGCGTAAAGCCGAGCGCCTTCAGCATGTTGAAATTCGGCTCATTGAATTGCCCTTCGGTGAGACCGAGCTGTTCCACGCAAAAGGCTTCTCCCAGAATAAATCTATTAAAGGCAAACTGAATTTCGAACGCCTGCCGCAACCCAGACTCGAGTCGATCTAAAGCCGCATCGTCGAATCCCTTCTGGCGCAACGTGTCATGATTGATAAAGGGTGCACCTTTGAGCGTCTGCGCACCGACACAGTAGCGGACGATATCTTGGGCCTGTTGGTCCGTATAGCCCAAGTTGCTCAACGCAGGTGGCAGGCTTTGATTGATGATCTTGAAGTACCCTCCACCCGCCAACTTCTTGAACTTCACCAGCGCAAAGTCAGGCTCAATCCCGGTGGTATCACAATCCATGACCAACCCAATCGTGCCGGTCGGAGCGATCACAGTTACCTGTGCATTGCGGTACCCATAAGCCGCCCCGAGCTCAAGCGCATGGTCCCAAGCCCTTCGAGCAGCAAGCAGCATGTCCGGAGGACAGTGTTCGGGACGGATTCCCATCGGAACAATCGTCAAACCTTCATATTCGGTATGGGGAACCTGGTATGCAGCCCGCCGGTGGTTGCGGATCACGCGGAGCATGTGCTCCCGATTCTTTGCATAGCCAGGAAAGGGCGACAATTCGGCAGCCATTTCAGCCGAAGCACGATACGCCTCCCCGGTCATGATGGACGTGATGGCGCCACAAATCGCCACCGCTTTGGGAGAATCATAGGGAACCCCCAACCGCATCAGCACGGTGCCGAGATTCGCATAGCCCAACCCCAGCGTCCGGAATTGATAGCTCTTTTCGGCGATCGAGCGGCTCGGGAACGAAGCCATCAAGACGCTGATTTCCAAGGCAATCGTCCACAATCGAACAGCGTGGCGGAAATGCTCTAATTCGAACTGCCCGTCCGCGCTGTAAAACTTGGTGAGGTTGAGAGAAGCCAGATTGCAAGCGGTATCGTCCAAAAACATGTATTCGGAACAGGGGTTGGACGCATTGATCCGACCGTCTTCCGGACAGGTATGCCATTCGTTGATGGTGGTATCGTATTGAGTTCCAGGATCCGCGCAAACCCAGGCTGCCCAGGCGATCCGATCCCACAGGTCCCTGGCCTTGACGGTCTTGCACACCTTGCCGTTTGTGCGGCGTTTGAGTTGCCACTCGCCATCGGCTTCGAGTGCGGCAAAAAACTCATTGGGAATTCTGACGCTGTTGTTCGAATTTTGGCCTGAAACCGTCTGATACGCCTTGCCATCCCAATTAGTGTCGTACTCGTGAAAGACAAAGTGCGTGAACCCTTGTTGCGCGTACGAAAACATCCGTTGCACATAGGCTTCGGGCACCAGATCACGACGGGCCAACGTCAACGCCTCGCGTAGGACCGGATTCGTTTTGTGATCAAGATCCAGCCTGAGAGCCCCGTCACCGTCGACCGTATGACAGGCCTTCAAAACCGCATTGAGGCGCTGCGCGCAGATCTTCGAACCCGTAACCATCGCCGCAACCTTTTGTTCTTCGACGACCTTCCAATCGATGAATTCCTCGATATCCGGATGGTCGAGGTCTAAACAGACCATCTTCGCGGCGCGGCGCGTGGTCCCGCCGGACTTGATCGCCCCTGCCGCTCGATCCCCGATCTTGAGGAAGGACATAAGCCCCGACGACCTGCCGCCGCCGGAAAGGCCTTCACCGTCTCCCCTCAGTTTTGAAAAGTTCGTCCCGGTTCCGGAGCCATACTTGAACAAGCGGGCCTCCCGAACCCAGAGGTCCATGATCCCGTTTTCATTGACGAGATCATCCTCGATCGATTGAATGAAACAGGCATGGGGCTGAGGATGTTCGAACGCGTTGGTGGCTTTGACCACCTCACGAGTTTGGGGATCGACGTAATAGTGCCCCTGAGCGGGTCCAGACAAACCATACGCATAGTGCAGGCCGGTGTTGAACCATTGGGGAGAGTTGGGCGCGGCCATTTGATACGCCAGCATGTAGCACATTTCATCGTGAAACGACTCGGCGTCTTCAGGGGTCTTAAAATACCCGTGGGACTTGCCCCAGTGGGTCCAGCACCCCGCCATGCGCTCAAATACTTGACGCGCATCCCGCTCGCCCCCGAGCACCGGCTTGCCGTCTGAATCGACAAGCGGCTGGCCGTTCTCATCGCACTGGGGAATTCCGGCCTTCCGGAAGTATTTTTGTGCCAAAATGTCGACGGCCAACTGAGACCAGGTCTCAGGCACATCGATATTTTCGAGCTTAAACACCGTGGACCCGTCGGGGTTGCGAATCTCGGACGACCGTTTCACGAACGGCAGCCCCTCGTAGGGGCTCACTCCGCGACGAGTAAATCTCCGATCAATTTTCACGGTGGTCCTCCCTCTGGTAGGCAATGGATTGTGGGGTACTGCCGTTCGTTGTCATTTGCACTGCATAAAATGTGTTTGTCACCAGCAGTCAACTACATATAGCTAGCATGTTTTTTTGTCAACACCAAGTATTGTGGATCTTTGGGAACAGGAGGGAAAGGCTGTGAATAGTTGAATCGCGAATCTCACAGCCTAGTTTAGGCATTTCTCAGCGAGGTTATCCACAAAAATAAGTCGATATAAGAGGCCACCGCAGATGACCCCAGCCATTTTTTCTTTCTAAAAGGCCATTCGGCCGATTTTTAGTGCGGCCTCTTCCACGCCCTGAAGGGGAACGAACTGGCCACCAAGACCAAGGACGACGACGTTCGTGTCCGCCACGTGCGTTTCAAAGTAGCTCAAGACACCCCAATTGCGTCGTGCCGTATTCGGCCGAACGAATGATTCAAGTAGCTTCTTACTTTGCGACCGAAACACCTGACGAATGAATTGTTGCTCCCGGGTCGGTGTGCCCTGGTCCATTCGGTCTATCACGTTCCCCAATTCCCGTTCAACGAAGCCCAAATAGTCGTCCATAGTCGGGTTGGACCATGCCAAACCGACCGCTCCGGCAAGGATAACGACGATCACGCTCAGGCGAAGAAGACTCATGACTGCTTCGGGACCTTTCCTCTCACAATTTGTGATCTGGTTAACGCCAACCCGATTTGCCGATTTGACAAACGGCGGCCTGACAATTAGCTTACCCCGGTTTCGCACCCACATTCTTTGAGCCAGGAGGCGGTCATGTTCGTCTGGAGTAAAAAACTCATCGGGGGCCTGTTAGGCTCGTTTGTACTGCTATTAGCCATCTTCCTGTTCCAGGGCCCTTCGGAGAGCACGAGCGTCCTCAAGACTCACACCACGCAGTGGATCATCTTGAACTATGCCTGCCTGCTGGTCTGGCTCTTCGTCTGGATGATCGACCAAGCGCGCGTCCGCGGCAAGAATGTCTGGTTGTGGCTGGTGCCGTTCATCCTCGCTCCACTTCCGACTCTCATGATCTTCGTCCTCTTCCTGCAACGGAGATTGTCGTCATAGTTGTTCTGAAATCGGTGAAGCGACCGGTTCCGCAACGGAGGCGTGAGCGACTGTCTTCCGTTCCGGTTCAATAGAACGCCGGATTCGCCAGACGGCCCAGAGGCCAGGTAGCGCGACAACCACCGTCAGAACAAAAAACTGCGTCCACCCAACCATCTCAACAAGATCCGCCGATGGACGGCCGGCGAACACCCGACCCAATGCCTCTAGCGACGATAGCAGCGCGAACTGTGTGGCCGTATACCGCGGATCGCAGAGCGACATGACCAAGGCTACGAACGCTGCCGTACCCATTCCCCCCGTCACATTCTCGATCACGACGGCCGTCGTCAGCATAGCCTGACTTTTGCCCATTAGCGACAGCACGACGAATCCCAGATTTGAAACAGCTTGTAGGACACCGAAGATCAAGAGAGAGCGCAGGAGTCCGGACCTCGTCATCAAGAGTCCGCCGATAAAGGCTCCTATCAACGTGGCAAAAATCCCGACCCCCTTCACGGCACCGACCTCGGTTGAGGAAAATCCCAACCCGCCGATGAGAAAGGCGGTCTGGAGCGCCGACGCAAAGGCGTCTCCAAGCTTGTAGAGAACGATCACGGCCAAGAACCCTAATGCTGTAGGCCTGGAAAAAAACTCCGCCAGTGGTGCCCCAATAGCTTCCTTCAGACTTTTCGGAGCGTCAGCGACGCGCGTCGGGTCGGGACTGATCAATGTGATCACCACCCCCGCAATCATGATGGCCGCCATCGCCACATAGGTCATCTGCCAACCGACAAGGTCGGCCAGCGCCAGCGCGCCGGCCCCGGAGGCCAAGAGTGCGATTCGATAGCCGTTGACCCACACGGCTGCGCCTAACCCTCGCTCATGAGGCTGGAGTGTATCCGTACGATAAGCGTCGAAGACGATGTCCAAAGACGCGGCAAGAAATGCGACGAGCAGGGCATAGCCCGCCATCCATCCGGGATGAATCTTGGGATTGGTGAGAGCCATTAGGCAGAGTCCGACCGCCACGCAGAGTTGCGTCAAAACCATCCATCCGCGTCGCCTCCCCAGCCAAGGCGGCACCACACGATCCATGACAGGCGCCCAGAGGAACTTGAGAGTATAGGGAAGCCCCACCAGCGTGAAAATGCCGATGGTCTTGAGGTCGACCCCCTCAACCGTCAGCCAAGCTTGCAAGGTCCCGGAGGTAAGCGCAAGTGGCAGGCCAGAGGCGAACCCCAACGGCAGCATCACGATGAGGCGCCGATTCAATAACGAAGCAAAACTGAACGACCCTTGTGTCACAAGAATTCACTCGTGCGAGAGCGTGTGGAGTCGGACTGGTTTGTGTGCAGCAAACAATCCCTCAGTTGGAACGCAGGATACCATCGCCTCCCATCACATCTCAGCAGAATCAGAAAACGCGCGGGAGCAGACTCACGGTCAGCATGGAAACTGATAGGATACTGAGAAACTAACTTGATCTGTGTGGCAAGACAAGGACTCAGAGCTTTCATACACCATGGCTAAGAGCCCGCAGGCCGTTCAAAAAGGCCGTCCAGCAAGGCCGCAGTGAGCGAAAGGTCGAGGCGTACACGGTTGGTACGTTGAGACCTTGAGCGACGCGAGAACGCCGCTGGCGGTCTTTTTCAACGGCCTGCTAACAGGGTTGGCCATTGAAGAGACAAGGCTTGTATCTCGAGAGGTCGAACTCGGTGTTTTCCTGATAGACCCTCTCGTTGCCGTTGACCCCGTCCTGTTCCGGATCGTTCCACATGGTGTGGTTCCACCAATAGAACAGAGGTTGGGATTCGGTCTGGTAGATGGGATTGCCGTAGCTGCTGCGGGAGTAGTCCTGAACCAGTCGGGCCGTCACGTAGTCGATCTGACCGTTTCCATGAAGAGAATAGAGCATGATGAAGAGCCGAGCCTCATGGTCGTATAGTTCATCGATACGCGTATTAAGATCGGGTTCTGTAGGGAGAGAATCTGTACTCCATCCTGGCAGGGGATGGCTCCAGAGCAAGCAAGCAAGCACGAAACCAAGACTCTGCAGACCGAAGAGCTTCACCGTCCCCCCAACGACTTGAATCGGTCTCTTTCACACAGGTTTACGGTAATTCGCGCCCGAGGACGGCAGCATCGGCATCCACAGGCTACCTTGCCGGACCGCACACAGACTCCCTATAATACCATCGCTATGCTCGCGAGCCGTGCCTCTCTACATACGCTTGGCTGCCGCCTGAATCAAGCCGAAACCTCGATCCTCGGGGAGGGGCTCAGACGGAAGGGGTTCGAGTTGGTCGAGTTCGGCCAGCCGACCGACCTCCTTGTGCTCAACACCTGTGCCGTGACGGAAGATGCGGAACGGACCTCACGCTATCTCATTCGCAAGACCCTCAAACATTCCCCCCATGCCTTTATTGCCGTCACTGGCTGCTACGCACAAACCGGAGTGGAAACCCTGAAACAGCAGGCCGGAATCGATCTCATTGTCGGGCATCAGTTCAAGCTCGACCTCCCAGCCTATCTTCCCGCTGCTCACGAATTACGCAAGCGGTCGGCTGCCGAGATTCACCACACAAAAACGATGTCGCGAGGCGACTTCGACCTTCCGCACTTTGTGGAACCGGATTCAACCCGCGCCCTGCTCAAGATACAAGACGGCTGTAGCGCCATGTGTAGCTTTTGCATTATTCCGTTTGCCAGAGGACATGAGCGTAGCCGAACATTTCAAGACATTCTATCTGAAGCTGAGAGTCTGACGGATCGAGGCTATCGAGAGATTGTGCTCACCGGCGTGAACATCGGCCAGTATACTCAGCAAGGGCTGGATTTTTGCTCCCTCCTTCGGCGACTCGAGCAAGTCGCCGATCTTGAGCGAATCCGTATCTCCTCGATTGAACCCACCACCGTGACGGAGGAACTCCTTGATCTTCTGGCATCATCAAAAAAGTTCTGCCCCTATCTCCATCTCCCGTTACAAAGCGGCGACGACACAATCTTGGAGGCCATGAATCGGCGGCATACGGTCAAAACCTACGGCAAACTCATTGAAACGGCTCTCGCCAAGATTCCCGACCTCGGACTTGGAACCGATCTTATGGTCGGGTTTCCCGGTGAGACGGAAGCGGCCTTCCAAAACACGGTGGCCATTGCGACTGACCTCCCCTTCTCCTATCTCCATGTGTTTCCCTACTCACCTCGACCTGGGACTGCGGCACTTCGGATTAAGGAGCGAGTCTCCTCGGCAACAGTAACAAAGCGCACCAATATTCTCCTAAACCTTGATCGCACCAAGCGTCTCGCCTTTCACAACCGGCAGATCGGCAAAACGCTCCCGGTCCTCTTCGAATCCAGTGGAAAGGATTCCCATCGCTTCGGCACGACTCCGAACTTCACAAAAGTAGCGGTGACAGGCGACCGAGACCTTCGGAATCAAATCATGCCGGTAACGATCACCGCCGCGACAGACCGATACACATTCGGCCATATCGTCTCAACCCAGCCAAGACACACCGCGATGGCAATGCCATGAGTCTGAAAACCCTCCCTCACGTTCATCTCGAAACCTTCGGCTGCCAGATGAACGAGTCCGACAGCGAGTTGGTTCGTTCATTGCTGAAGCAGCAAGGCTTTGTTTTCACGGAAGACCGTGAGCGTGCCGATATCCTGCTGGTCAATACCTGCGCCATCAGGGAGAATGCTCATAATAAGATCTACGCCCATCTTTCGGAGTTGAAAGCGGTCAAGAAACAACGCCCGCTCGTCGTCGGTGTGCTTGGGTGTATGGCCCAGAACTTAAAGACCGACCTCGCGGACAAGGAACCCATCGTCGACGTCCTCGCCGGCCCAGATTCGTACCGACAACTCCCTACATTGCTGGCCACCGCGCTCGAGGCACAAGAGCAGGGGCTGGCTCAGAAGAGGTTTGCACTCGATCTTTCCGAGTATGAAACCTATGAAGGAATCCTGCCGGACCGCGACAGCGGGGTGAACGCTTGGATCACCGTGATGCGTGGTTGCGATAACTTTTGTTCGTTCTGTGTCGTTCCTTATACCAGAGGACGTGAACGGTCGCGCGATCCGGAGTCCATTTTGGACGAGGCTCGTGATGCTGCCGCCCGTGGGTTTAGGCAAATCACGTTGCTCGGCCAAAATGTGAACTCCTACCGCCATGGCGCATGGGACTTCGCCGCGCTCATTAGAGCCGTCGCAGACCAGGGAGGTATCGAACGGGTACGGTTTACCTCTCCCCATCCCAAAGACTTTCCGCCCGCATTGATCGAAGCCATTGCCACACACCCTGGAATCTGCAAACACATCCATCTCCCGCTTCAGTCGGGAAGTGATCGAATCCTCGAATTGATGGGGCGGACCTATACAGGAGCTGAATACCTGGCCTTGGTTGATCGCATCAGATGCGCTATCCCCGATATCGTCCTGACCACGGATATCATCTGTGGGTTCTGTTCTGAATCCGATGACGACTTCCAAGCCACCTTCCGTCTGGTGGAACAGGCTCAGCTCGACTCAGCCTATATCTTCAAGTATTCGGAACGAAAGAATACGATCGCCGCGAGAAAATATGCCGACGATGTGCCGGACCAGGTGAAGGGCCGGCGGGTATCCCAGCTCGTCGACATGCAACGCGCGATCACGGCAGACCGCAACCGCCGCTATATCGGCAAAGAGGTAGGGATTTTAGTCGAGGGTGACGCCACCCGCTCATCAAGTCAAGGAATGGGGAAAACGGATGGGAACATCACAGTGGTCTGGGACAAGAGCACTGGTCACCCAGGTCCAGGCACTATGGTGACAAAGCATATCTTCGATGCCTCGGCCGCAACCCTCTACGGAGAGTGACCGCCTGAGACACTTGGGCTGTCTTCCCCATGAGACACCTGCCTCACTTTTCGGTGCAATTCTGTACGCTCGACCTTGGAACCGAACATTTTTTTGACGATTCCACCGTCTTTCTTTTGACGGTTCTTTGGGCTGTCATACCTAGCTCTCTGCCTTGAGTCGCGTTGATCGCCGCTTCGCTCTCAAATATTTCCAGACCTTTTTTGCCTCCGCATGAAGAGGATAACCCCCGCCTAACAGCACGATCATTAATGAAAAAATGGTTTTGAAGTCGTCGGTTTTTCCCTTCCTCAAAGACCTTTCAAGCTTCCAGCGTTGACAAGATCACACCTCATGGTTGGGCTGTTTCTTCCAGAGTACCCTCAAGTCCTCAAAAGGCATGAACCTTGCTTAGCTTGAATGTCTGTCGATTGTAGAAACGTTGAATTTTCCCTCTCGTTATGAAGCCCGCTGATCCGGATTCAAAGCCTAATTCCCCCCCCCCCGATTCCCGCATGACACTCGAAGTGATCATTGCCGTCGGGGTCTTTGGATGGTTGGCAATAGGTATGGTCCTCATGGGACTCGATATCTGGTAACTCCGACGGTGATTGTTCGGCACGGACAGATCGAGGCAAATCGTTGTTTACCCAAACAGTCCTTACGCAGGACCAGGCGGGACGAAAGATAGAGGAGAACTTAACATGCGCGCTTACTTCACTCTTCGCAGAACCCAATATGTCGGTGTGCTGACGTGTCTTAGCCTGCTCGTAGGTGGATGCTCGATGTTTTCCGGAGAGACGAAGGTTCACAAGAATGCAAAGGGATCCGTCTATCTCAAGGAAGTCGCAGATTGGTCGTTTGAAGCCAGTCATCCTGCCGTGATCGACCACATGACGATGTTGAAAGTCGTCAAAGGCGTGGTGACTGATAGTGCGTCGCAAATGCCCGCCAGTGGCAGCAAGCCGATGAGAGTATTCAGCGATGAGGACGCCGCGTTTCTTGCTCCCCTGCTAGCCCAAAGCTTATCGCAAGCGAAACCGGATCAGATCGTCGGTTTCAAGGTGTCTTCATCGGCAGGGTCAGGCGCTGAACCCACTGCGGGCACCCTCTATATCCGTAACGGCTCATTCCATCTGACCATTGCCCCTTCGAAAGATAATCGGGCATCTGGATTCGTCCCAAACTCTGTCGCCCGCCTTGAGAAGGCTCCTTCCTTTGTTGCGATGGGAAGCAGTGCGGTCACGATGATCATCGACCAACAGGCTCTCGCAAAGGCACCGATGCCTGCGTCTGAGCCAGTGGCCATTGCTGGAAGAACGGTACCGGAACAGGAATCGATGGCCGCCGGCCAGGACCTCCAAGCGAATGGGTTTCCTTACTCGGAATCTGCCGCATTGAACGGCGATGAGCTGTTGAACAAGAAGCTGGATGAGCTGCGCGACGCGCGTGAGGCCAATAAACTAAAAGATTCCGAGATTGCGACCCTTAAAAAAGAAGCCGCCCGGATGAAGAAAGAGCTCCGCCAGCGTGCGGAAGAAGTGAAAGCTTTGAAGGCTACCAAGGCATCGGCTAAACCAGCTCAGAAAAAGAAATCCGCTGAGGCCCGCAAGATCCGGTGACCCCCGCCTGAATCAGCCCACATCGTGGAGCTCGGGTTGTAACAAGACGACTTCTCGAGATAGCGGCTGGCGAAAGTTCATACGGCAATAGCACGCATACGTCACATACGTATCCTGTAAACAATAGTGGGCCAGTTCGCGCCCCTGCCTCTTCTCCCACATCTCGGCGACTTGTTCCCCGCTGCCCGACTTGGTTTCCACCTGCAGCGCTCGGGCAAGCACATCGAGCTTGACCCACCCCCGCATATCCCAATTGCTCCAGATCGCCATCGTGTCATAGACCGGTTCGTTACGGAATTTGGCCAGATTGATCTCAAGACTGGGCTTCACCTGATTGATCATCGATCGTTTCTTGATGAACGGGAGATCAAACCCAAGCCCATTGTGCGTGATGTACAATGTGGGGCGGTCCTGAGCCATACGAGCCCAAAATTGGCGAAGCAACTCGCGTTCGTTGGCCCCATACCAAGCGACGGCGCTCCGCGCTTCCATCTGATCGGAAAATTCCAGCAGACCGATGCAGACAATTCGGCTGAATGTCCCATCGAAGGCTGACTTGGCATAGGAGTCATCCTCCGCACGACGCTGCTCTTCAGCGGCTCCAGCCGCAAAGAGATCGTACCGTTCCTCCATCAGTGAAGCTTCATCCCTTGTGGATGGCTTCCCTACAAGACGAGCCCACTCTTCGCGAGGAGCCTGCACCGTTTCAATATCGAGCACGACTTTCATCGAGAAGCTCCTGATATGGACGAGCCTGTCAAGTCCCTCTTCTTGTCATTGCGGCCGGCACGGGCGGACGGCCCATCCCTGGAGCGCCCGAGACCTGGAAGCCAGGCGTACTGCGACGGTGAATCAACCTGAT
>Ga0224495_10000572_pt1 | contig 28761 bp, 21 predicted proteins | sample SF_Jul11_sed_USG_FD_168128 | JGI IMG/M metagenome (GOLD analysis project Ga0224495, IMG submission 168128) | Sediment microbial communities from San Francisco Bay, California, United States - SF_Jul11_sed_USGS_4_1 | ecosystem: Environmental > Aquatic > Marine > Sediment | place: USA: California... | reverse complement strand
TCAAGGATGCCTATCCACGGAGTAACGTGCGTTCTGAACGCATCCTGAATGGAATGGTGTGCGGCCCCCGCACCATTCCATTCGCCACATATGCTGGGCTGAAAAAATCGGATTGTGCAGCGCGCCTCGCGACCGGAAAACTTTCCCGTGAGGTTGCAGCAACACTGATGAAGACCAGACGATGAGCACCTATCCGGCACCCCGCATCTCCCGTTTATGGCCCATCGGCACCTCCCTTTTCTTCACGGCGCTTATTACCCTGACGTTCTATGCGCTGATCGAGAGCAGCAAGACAAACGAACGGGAAGACACCAACAGGGCTTTGGCCAGTATCGGCCAGCTCAAGACCCGCCAGATCCAGTCCTATCTTGAGGAGCGCAAGGCAGACGCGGCAGTCCTTTCAAACTTCCTGGCTGCTCCGCAAATGCAGCACTGGCTGTCGCGCCGGAATGAAAGAACACCGGCTGCACTGAGCCAGCTGGCGGATTCGGCTACAAGCGCATACCGGTATCGCGGGATCATGGTGCTCGACGCCGAAGCCCGGGTACGCTTTGGCACCCACGGAAGCGGCATGCTGACCGATGCCGGCAGAACCATCGCGCTGAGTACGATACGCGAACACGCGCCCGCCTATTTTCATATCTATTTTGGCGACCCAGCCACGCCGGAGATCCCGGTGCTGGATATTTTCGTACCCGTAGCCAGAACGGGCGGAACAGAGATCGTTGGCATGGTGGTCTTGCGCAGCGAGCTGGATTTCTTGTTCCAGTTGATCCAGACCTGGCCGGCAATGAGCCGGACGGCAGAATCGTTGCTCGTCACACGGGACGGTGACGATGTGCTGTTCCTGAACGAGTTGCGTTTCAAGAAAAATACCGCGCTCAAGTTCAGGATCCCGATAAACGCAAAGACTTCTGCACAAAACATTCCAACCGTGGAAATGCTACGGAAAGGGCGACTCGGGCTGATCGAAGGCATCGATTACCGCAACCAGCCGACGCTGGGCTACAACATCGCCGTGCCGGAAACTTCCTGGGGCATGGTGGTCAAGATCGACGTGGACGAGGCCATCGAGCACAGCCTGAGGATGCAGCGCATCGGGGTGATTGTCGCATCGGCGTTCATTCTGCTTCTCGGGATCATCGTATGGCTGTGGTGGCGCAAGGAAAAAGCGGACTGGCTGGCAAACCGGCAACTGCAGGAAGCCGAGAACAAATACCGCCGCCTTCACGAAAGCATGATGGAAGCCTTTGTCATGGTGGACATGTCAGGCAGATTGATCGAGTTCAATAAAGCCTACCAGGAAATGTTGGGATATTCCGCAGAAGAGCTGCATCGGCTGACCTATGCAGACCTGACCCCGGAAAAATGGCTGGAAGCAGAAGCGCAGATCGTCAGGGATCAGATCATTCCACGTGGTTATTCTCAGGTCTACGAAAAGGAATACATCCGCAGGGATGGAACGACCTTCCCGGTTGAGCTGAAGACCTTTCTGCTGCGGGACGAAGACGGGCAGGCGGAAGCGATGTGGGCGATCGCGCGCGACATCACCGACCGCAAACAGGCAGAAGAAGAATTGCACCGCTTTTTCGACCTGATCCCGGATCTGGCCTGCATCGCGTCTACAGCGGGGCATTTCCTGAAGATCAATTCATCCTGGCAGTCGCTTCTCGGTTATACCGGGCAGGAGTTGCTTGCCACCCCTTTCATGGACCTTATCCACCCCGATGACAGGGAGGCAACCCTGAAAGAGATGGAGCAGCAGATCGGGGGCAAGGCGACCATAAGCTTTGTCAACCGTTATCGCTGCAAGGACGGCAGCTACAAATGGCTGGAGTGGAAGACGACCCCGGCGATCGACGAGACCCTGCTCTACGCCACCGCCCGCGACATCACCGAACGCCGTGAGGCTGAGGCGCTGCTGAAAAAATCCGCCGATGAGATCGCAGACCTCTACAACCATGCCCCCTGCGGTTACCACTCTCTGGACAAGGACGGCAATATCCGCCTGATGAACGATACCGAACTCGCCTGGCTGGGCTATACGCGGGAAGAGCTGATCGGAAAAATAAGCTGGCCCGATTTATTGACTCCCGAAAGCCAGCAATTTTTCCGGGAAAATTTTCCAAAATTCCTTGAGCAAGGATTTACCCACGACGCTGAGATCGAAATAGTCCGCAAGGACGGCTCGACATTTACCGGGTTGGTCAATTCGTCTGCCGTCTACGATCCTGCCGGGAATTTCGTGATGAGCCGGTCGACAGTCGTCGATATCACCGAGCGCAAACGGGCAGCGCGCCAGTTGCAGGAGCTCTCCGCACACCTTCAGACCATCCGCGAGGATGAGAAGACCCGCATCGCGCGTGAAATCCACGATGACCTGGGCGGTGTGCTGGCCGCACTCAAAATGGACATCTTCAGGCTGAAAAAAGAACTTTCCGCCGGCAACGCGACAACGCAGGTGCTGGAACGCATCGGCTCGATGTCGCAAATGCTCGATGGCGCCGTGGGCGCCCTCCGGCGCATCATCTCCGATCTGCGCCCGGCGATACTCGATGACCTCGGCCTGCTGGCGGCACTCGAATGGCAGGCTGAACAATTCCAGAGTCGCACCGGTATCAGTTGCCGGGTAAACTGCATCGATGACACCTGCGCACCGAACGACCGGCACACGATCGCGCTGTACCGCATTTTCCAGGAGGCGCTTACCAATGTCGCCCGGCATTCCGGCGCTTCCCGTGTGGAAGTCGAATTCCAGTGCAATGAGGAAGAGATCATGCTTTCGATCAATGACAATGGCCGGGGGCTGCCCGAAGGTCACGCCGCCGGCCCGGCCTCATTCGGCATACGCGGGATGCGCGAGCGCACAGAACAGCTGGGCGGCAGGTTAGAATTCGGCAAATCGCCCAGCGGCGGATCAAGTGTGACAGTAAGATTACCGTTAACTGCAACAAACGAAGAAAGGATGTAAGCATGATCCGAATCCTGATCGCCGACGATCATCCTGTCGTGCGCAGCGGACTAAGACAGATCCTGGAAGAATATCCGGACATGAAGGTCGTGTCGGAACATGCCAACGGCGCCAGTGTCTTGCGCTGGCTACAAGAAAATGATTGCGACGTGGTTTTGCTCGACATCGCGATGCCCGGCAAAAGCGGCGTCGATGTCCTCAAGAAACTTCACGAGGAGAAGCCCAGATTACCGGTACTGGTCATCAGCATCTATCCGGAAGATCAGTATGCCGTGCGCCTCATCCGGGCAGGCGCTGCCGGCTACCTTCCCAAGGAGAGCGCATCGGAAGTCGTGGTGGATGCGGTCCGCCACGTGGCAAGCGGCAAGAAATATATCAGCAAGGTGGTAGCCGAACTGCTTGCCAACGAATTCGGCGCCTCGGAAGAAAAACTCCCGCATGAAAGGCTGTCGGACCGCGAATACCAGATTTTCCAGCTCCTCACCTCGGCAAAGACCGCCACTGAAATCGCCGCATCACTCGGCCTGAGCGTAAAGACCATCAGTACCTACCGCGGCCGCATCCTGGAAAAGATGAACCTGCGCAACAATGCGGAACTGATGCGCTACGCTGTCGAACACCATCTCATGGAATAACCGCTTCTTTCTCCCGTTATAACGGACTGCAACACTTCTGCGTATCGCCGTACGCCTTGTCGGATAAATCCCGACAGCAACTTTTCCGAACTGCCTATATGAAAAAAACAGGCTCATGCATACTCTGCATACGTTGCAGCGCTTGTTGATCCTGTCTCCCTGACAGCTGCACAACAACAAATCATGGAGCCAATATTGAGAATACTTATCATCGAGGATTCTGAAAAAGTGCGCGAGCGCATCGAGTCCATGGTGTCCGATATTCCGGGCATTGAGGTCGTGGGTTATGCCGTGGATGAGCAGGATGCGCTGGAGCGCGTCAATGCATTGTTGCCGGATGTCGTGACACTCGACCTCAACCTGAGGAAGGGATCGGGGATCGGTGTGTTGAAAGCCATCAAGAAAAACCATCCCGGGATCAAGGTCATGGTGCTGGCCAACGATGACGGAAGATATTACGAAGAGGCATGTATGCGTGCCGGGGCGGACTGTTTTTTTGACAAGACATTCCAGTTCACACGAGCCTATTCGGCCTTGTGGTTGTGGAGCAATGCCGGCCGTTCGGGCAGCTTGCCCCTTTCTCCGGCTCCCGCAGAATAACGGCACACTCTATGTAAACCGGCCTGCGCCCGGATGCAGCCAGCCTTCAGTCCGCCAAAGAGTGTCTTCTTAACCTTGCCTTACGCAATCCACGTAATACGATTTTTCGCCGTTCTCTTCCCCGACCAGCCCGTGGATATCGGTTTCGAACCCCGGGAACTTCCTGTTGAAATCGCGCGCGAATTTGAGATAGTCGACGATGGTCTTGTTGAAGCGCTCGCCCGGGATCAGTAACGGGATGCCGGGCGGATAGGGCGTCAGCAGCACGGCAGTGATGCGCCCTTCCAGCTCGTCGATCGGCACGCGGTCGATCTCATCGTGCGCCATTTTGGCGAAAGCATCCGAAGGCTTCATTGCGGGCTGCATGTCAGAAAGGTACATCTCGGTGGTCATCTTCGCCACGTTGCGCGTCTTGTAGGCATCGTGGATCTGCTGGCACAGTTCGTGCAGACCGACACGCTCGTACTGCGGGTATCTGGCCGCGAACTCCGGAAGGATGCGCCAGATCGGCTGGTTCTTGTCATAGTCATCCTTGAATTGCTGCAACGCGGTGAGCAGCGTGTTCCAGCGGCCCTTGGTGATGCCGATCGTGAACATGATGAAGAAGGAGTACAAACCGCACTTCTCCACGATGACGCCATGCTCGGCGAGATACTTGGTGACCATCGCCGCTGGAACGCCAGTCTCGTCAAAGTTGCCGTTGAGGTTGAGCCCGGGTGTGATGATGGTCGCCTTGATCGGGTCGAGCATGTTGAAACCGGATACCTGCCTGCCGAAGCCGTGCCACTTGTCGCCGGTCTTGAGCATCCAGTCTTCGCGCGAGCCGATACCTTCTTCGGCGATCTTTTCCGGCCCCCACACCTTGAACCACCAGTCCTTGCCGAATTCGTTCTCCACCTTGCGCATTGCGCGGCGAAAATCCATTGCCTCCGCGATGGACTCCTCCACCAGGGCCGTGCCGCCCGGCGGCTCCATCATCGCGGCCGCCACGTCGCAGGAGGCGATGATGGCGTATTGCGGGCTGGTGGAGGTGTGCATCAGGTAGGCTTCGTTGAACACATGCCTGTTAAGTTTGCGTGTCTCCGGTTCGCGTATCAGGATCTGCGAGGCCTGCGACAGGCCGGCCAGCAGTTTGTGGGTGGACTGCGTGGAAATGATCATCGATTCCTTCGCGAGCGGCCGGTTCCTGCCAATGGCGTGCATGTCCTTGTAAAAGGGGTGGAAGGTGGCATGCGGCAACCAGGCCTCGTCGAAGTGCAGCGTGTCGATCCTGCCATCAAGCATCTGCTTCAGCATCTCCACGTTGTACACGATGCCGTCATAGGTGCTTTGCGTGATGGTCAGAATACGCGGCTTCCGGGTCTTGTCCTTGATGAACGGATTGGCATCGATCTTTTTCTGGATGTTCTGTGGTTCGAACTCCGCCTTCGGGATCGGCCCGATGATGCCGTAATGGTTACGGGTCGGCGTCAGGAACACCGGCACCGCGCCGGTCATCATGATCGCGTGCAGGATCGACTTGTGGCAGTTGCGATCCACGACGACGACATCATCTGGAGCGACGGTGGAATGCCACACGATCTTGTTCGAAGTCGACGTGCCGTTGGTGACGAAGAACAGGTGGTCGGCATTGAAGATGCGCGCCGCATTGCGCTCGGAAGCGGCCACCGGACCGGAATGGTCGAGCAACTGGCCCAGCTCGTCCACCGAGTTGCACACATCGGCGCGCAGCATGTTCTCGCCGAAGAACTGGTGGAACATCTGGCCGACCGGCGACTTCAGGAAGGCCACGCCACCGGAGTGGCCGGGGCAATGCCAGGAATAGGAACCGTCCTGCGCGTAGTGCAGCAACGCGCGGAAAAAAGGCGGCGCCAGCGAGTCCAGATAGGACTTGGCTTCCCGGATGATATGGCGTGCCACGAACTCCGGGGTATCCTCGTGCATGTGGATGAAGCCGTGCAGTTCGCGCAGGATGTCGTTCGGAATATGCCGCGAGGTGCGCGTTTCCCCGTAAAGGTAGATCGGGATATCGGCGTTCTTGAAGCGGATCTCCTGGACAAAGGCGCGCAGCGATTTCAGCGCGGCCTCGGTTTCCGCTTCGCTGCCGCCGCCGAATTCCTCATCGTCGATCGACAGCAGGAAAGCAGATGCGCGGCTTTGTTGCTGCGCGAACGAAGTCAGGTCACCGTAACTGGTGACGCCGAGAACTTCCATGCCCTCTTTCTCCAGCGCGTCTGCCAGCGCACGGATACCCAGACCGCTGGCGTTCTCCGAGCGAAAGTCTTCGTCGATGATGACAATGGGAAAGCGAAACTTCATGTTCGGCTCCTTGAAAATGAAGAGTGGAGTGCCGCATTCCACGCACAGCCAACACACGGCTCGGGGTTGAGCTTCAGTGGAGACTCATATCGGCCGCAGGCCGATGTGATGTCGTAACTAAAACGAAACTTCATGTTCAGCTCCTTGAAAATGAAGAGTGGAGTGCCGCATTCCACGTACAGCCAACACACGGCTCGGGGTTGAGCTTCAGTGCAGACTCATATTTGCTGCAGGCCAATGTGATGTCGTAACCAAAGTGGGATTTCATCGTTTACTCCCGGCGGGATTAGAGAATTGGCGCGGATTGTCGCAGATTTCCGCAACAGCGCAACAAGGAATTTCATGCGGGAAGGGCAATGCCCACAGGGGCGGTGCCACTTCGCCACGGTTTTTATCAGCCTACATCTTGGGCAGCGTCACTCCGACTTGCCCCTGATACTTGCCGCCACGATCCTTGTATGACGTTTCGCAGATCTCGTCGCTCTCGAAGAACAGGACCTGGGCAACGCCTTCGTTCGCATATATCTTGGCGGGCAGCGGCGTGGTGTTGGAGAACTCCAGCGTAACATAGCCTTCCCACTCCGGCTCGAACGGGGTCACGTTGACGATGATGCCACAGCGGGCGTAGGTGGATTTTCCAAGACATACCGTCAGTACGCTGCGCGGGATCCGGAAATACTCGATGGTGCGCGCCAGCGCGAAGGAATTGGGGGGAATGATGCAGTAATCGGCTTTCACCTCGACAAAAGAATTCGGATCGAAGTTCTTCGGGTCGACGATGGTACTGTTGATGTTGGTGAACAGCCTGAATTCATCTGAACAGCGTATGTCGTAACCGTAGCTGGAAGTGCCGTAAGACACGATACGTTTGCCGTCCGCCTCTTTCACCTGGCCGGGCTCGAAAGGCTCGATCATGCCGTGCTGTTCCGCCATGCGGCGGATCCACTTGTCTGATTTGATGCTCATCACCATCCCTCAATAAAATCGTCGTTTTCCCATTTGCCAAGGACGCGATTTTAACCAATTCGCCGCGATTGCGCGCGATTTGCTAAAATCCGTGTCTCTACGGCATTCCGGCAACTTTTCATGACTAACCGAACAAACCCCGCTGAACCCAGAAAGATACTGGTCACGTCGGCACTTCCGTATGCCAATGGCAGCATCCATCTTGGCCACCTGGTGGAATACATCCAGACCGACATCTGGGTCCGTTTCCAGAAGATGCGGGGTAACACCTGTCACTACGTGTGTGCGGACGACACCCACGGCACCCCCATCATGCTGCGCGCCGAGAAGGAGGGCATCACGCCGGAACAGCTGATAAACCGCGTATGGCAGGAGCACCTCGACGATTTCAGGGCATTTCATGTCGAGTTCGACAACTACGGCTCGACCCATTCGGACGAAACCAGAGCTTATGCGGAAATAATATACAAGCAGCTCCGGGGCGCCAGCCTGATCGAGCAGCGCTCCATCGAACAATTCTACGACCCGGTCAAGCAGATGTTCCTGCCGGACCGCTTCATCAAGGGGGAATGCCCCAAGTGCGGCGCGAAGGATCAGTACGGCGACAACTGCGAAGCCTGCGGTGCGGCCTACACGCCCTCGGAAGTCAAAAACCCCTACTCCGCCGTTTCCGGCGCGAAGCCGGAAGTGCGTAACTCCGAGCATTTCTTTTTCAGGCTGTCCGACCCGCGCTGCCAGCAGTTCTTGCGCGACTGGACGCGCAGCGGCACCCTGCAGCCCGAGGCGGCCAACAAGATGCAGGAATGGCTGGGAACGGAAGGCGAGAACAAACTGACCGACTGGGATATCTCGCGCGACGCGCCTTACTTCGGCTTCGAGATCCCCGATGCACCCGGCAAGTATTTCTATGTCTGGCTGGACGCGCCCGTCGGCTACATGGGCAGCTTCAGGCAACTGTGTGAAAAGCAAACCCCTCCCAGCCTCCCCTTGTCAGGGGAGGGGCCATCAACTCCCTCCCTGACAAGGGAGGGCCGGGGTGGGTTTACGCCCTTGAATTTCGACGACTACTGGAAGCCGGGCTCGGACACCGAGCTGTACCACTTCATCGGCAAAGACATCCTGTATTTCCATGCGCTGTTCTGGCCCGCGATGCTGGAGCATGCCGGCTTCCGTACCCCGACCCAGCTGTTCGCTCACGGCTTCCTCACCGTCAACGGCGAGAAGATGAGCAAATCGCGCGGCACTTTCATCACCGCGAAGAGCTACGCCGAACACATAAAAAATACCGAGTACCTGCGCTACTACTACGCCGCGAAGCTGAACGGCTCGATGGAAGACCTCGACCTGAACCTCGATGATTTTGTCGCCAAGGTGAACAGCGACCTGATCGGAAAGTACATCAACATTGCAAGTAGAGCTGCTGGCTTTATTACCAAACATTTTAATGGCTTTATCCAAGCATTACGCGATGAGAAATTTCAGATGCTCATAAATGAAACGCGTGGCCGAGTATCCGCTGCTTACGACAATAGGGATTACGCAAAAGCTATTCGTGAAATTATGGCACTGGCAGACTACATCAACACTGATTTTGATTCTTTCAAGCCTTGGGAAAAAGCAAAAAATCTGGATGATGCGTCATCTAAAGAATTGCTCCACATCAGCTGCTCCAAAGCATTGCATGGTTTTAAAGCCATGTCTTTGATGCTTTTTCCTGTTTTACCGAAAACAGCAAGGGCCGGGTTGGGCCTTTTTCTCTCAGGAAACAACCCTCAATGGCATGACATTGGCTTGTCGTCTGAGCAGAGAATCAACGATTACAAACACCTGATGACCCGCCTCGACCCCAAGCTGATCGAGGCGATGGTGGCTGCGAACCGTGAAACCCTTGCCGCACCAGCGGGCCCGTCGGGAGGGGCGGAGCATTCCAGGCAGCGCCATGCCGAGCACCAGCAACATACCGGCAACAAGGAGGTCGCAAAGGCAGAGAAGGATTTCGAAGCGTTCATCGGCATCGAGGATTTTGCCAAAGTGGATCTGCGCGTCGCGAAGATCGTCAATGCGGAACACGTCGAAGGCGCGGAGAAGCTGCTGAAGCTGACACTGGATATCGGCGAGGAACAGCCGCGCACCGTGTTCGCGGGCATCAAGTCGGCTTACGACCCGGAAAAACTGAAGGGGCGATTGACGGTGATGGTCGCCAACCTCGCGCCGCGCAAGATGAAGTTCGGTCTGTCCGAGGGCATGGTGCTGGCAGCCTCCGGGGACGCCCCCGGTCTGTTCATCCTCAGTCCGGATAACGGGGCGCAACCGGGGATGCGGATCAAATAGCTCTCTGCAAACGGATAACCTGGAGGTGCTGACACAGCCTGTATGAGCAACCCGGCATCGAAATTCCTGCAGTATTTTCGCCCGCGCCTGATCGACGCGCTACAGGGTTACGACAGGGCACGATTCTCCACCGATGTTACTGCCGGCATCACCGTCGGCGTGATCGCCCTGCCGCTAGCGATCGCCTTTGCCATCGCTTCCGGTGCAAAACCCGAGGCCGGCATTTTCACCGCGATCATCGCCGGCTTCATCATCTCCGCACTCGGCGGATCGCGCGTCCAGATCGGCGGCCCCACTGGCGCATTTATCGTCATCGTATACGGCATCATCATGCAGTACGGTTATGCCAACCTGTTGATCTGCACCATGATGGCCGGCGTCATGCTGACATTGATGGGGCTGGTGAGAATGGGCAATCTCATACGATTCTTCCCGCGCCCGCTGATCATCGGCTTTACCAACGGCATCGCTGTGCTGATCATCCTGAGCCAGGTCAAGGAATTCTTCGGCTTGCAGATCGAGGTGATGCCTGCGGACTTCCTGCATAAGCTTCAAGCCATCTATCACGCCGCGTCCACGGTAAACATCACCGCGTTCCTTCTGTCTGCCGCGTCGGCACTGCTGATCTGGTTCTACCCGAAAGCCTGGGCACAGAAGCTGCCTTCACCCATCGTCGCGCTGGTGCTCGGTACAATGATCGTTGCATTGCTGGATCTTCCGGTGGAAACCATCGGCACGCGCTTCGGCGGCATCCCCCGGGAGCTGCCGGCCTTCGATCTGCCGGAGTTCACTTTTGCCACATTGCGGCACCTGATGGCCCCGGCGATGACCATCGCCCTGCTTGGCGCCATCGAATCGCTGCTGTCGGCAGCGGTTGCGGACGGCATGATCGACGACAAGCACGACCCGAACCAGGAGTTGATCGCACAAGGCATCGCCAACATCGTCACACCGTTCTTTGGCGGCATTCCGGCCACCGGCGCGATCGCCCGCACGGCCACCAATGTCCGCTCGGGAGCGAGCAGCCCGATCGCCGGTATCGTGCATGCGATCACACTGCTGGTCATCGTGCTGGTCGCCGCCCCGCTTGCTACCTACATCCCGCTCGCCACGCTTTCTGCCATCCTGCTCATTGTCTCGATCAATATGGGCGAGTGGGAAGGTTTTCGCACTTTGCACAAGTACCCGGCAGGCGACAGCGCGGTACTCGTGGTCACTTTCGTTCTTACGGTCGTTTTTGGCCTCACTGTGGCGGTTGAGATCGGGATGTTCCTGGCGATCTTTTCGTTCATCAAGCGCATCTCCGACCTGACGCACGTCAGCGTGGCGGAGGAATCACCGCGCAGTGAAGACGGGGAAGCCACATTGTTGCGTAAAGCCGTACCCAAAGGCGTGGTCATCTACCGTGTGTTTGGCGCGCTGTTTTTCGGTGCTGCGGACAAACTGGAAGCCATCCTTACCGGTACGCACGCCGACCCGGATGTCCTGATCCTCAAGATGCGCGAAGTCATCAGCATGGATGCCAGTGCGATGTATACGCTGGAGCGCCTGTATGAAAAGCTGAACAGGCGCGGCAAGCACCTCGTTCTCTGCGGCCCGCGGCCCCAGGCACATCTTCTGATGCAGGAAGCCGGTTTCTTTGAAAAGATCGGTCAGGCCAATGTCGTTTCAAGCCTGGACGAGGCATTGAGGCGCGCTCGCGAGCTGCTCCCTCGCCCATAATCAGCTTTCAACAGCCGGGCCTATTGGGTGCCTTCCGGGGCACGGGCCACACAGTTACGGCCCGCCTTGATGGCCTGTTCGAGGATGATGTCGGCACGCGCGATCAGCGTGCCCAGCTTGTCGTCCGGCAACGCCTCGATGACTCCCGCAGAAATGGTAACCGGCGGCATCGCGTTGCCGCTTGGCAGAACGATGGGCGATTCACCGATCGCCACACGCAGGCGCTCGGTCGTGGCGAAGGCATCATCCAGCGAGGTATTGACCATCAGTACCGCAAATTTTTTCCCGACCAGGCGGGCGGCATGATCGTCCGGGCGAAGGAATGTCAATAACGCCTGGGCGATGACGCGCAGCGGCTGATCGATGTGCGGTTCCTCCAGACTGCCTGCAGCCTGCTCCGGCAAGTCGGCTTCCAGCAGGATGATGCAGAAGGGCTGGTTATCAACTACACAGCGGTGCAATAGCCGGTCAAACTTCCTGTGGATACCGTGATAGTTATACAGCCCGGTCAGGTTGTCGACGATGTCGTTGTCAGGCGTATTTTCATGATGTATGAGGCTGTCCGCCATGATCCGGTTGCCGAGGCGGATCCTGTTCACCAGGATATTGAGCATGTTGCGCGCGGCTTCGCTTGAATTGTCGATCAGCGACCAGAAGGAATCGTAATCGATGCGAAGCAATTCGCTGCGGGTTGCCGCAATGACATAGGCAGAGACCAGGCCGTCTACCAGCACCGACATCTCGCCGACGCATTCGCCCGAAGCGAGCATGGCGATCGGCTTGTCGGAAAGGGATGGCCGGGCCTGGACACTCAATCGCCCGGAAACCAGGATGTAGACATTCTCGTTGATCTTTTCCGGGGACAGGAGTTTTTCGCCCTGCTCGATGGTGACCCGCGTTGACTTGCTGAGCAGGTTTTCAAGCATCCCGTGGGGCACTCCGCGAAAAAGCGTGACTGCCTCGATCAAACGGAGAATCTCTGAAGAATCGGCCACGGCTCTTCCTCCCGGATATTGGATTCAGTCAGGCACGGAATTACCCTGCTGTCATATGCGATTTGCCATTGTATTCGGATAGCAGCACGGATACCACCTTATTTGCCGCATCGCCCATACCCCGGCCAGCGCCGGTTATTCGTAGGCCACCCTCACGTTTTCTTCCTTCAGCAGGTGGAGCAGGTCGCGCAGCAGGTCGTCATGCAGGGTCACTTGCCACGCTTCCCCCAGGCGGAGCAGGCAGCTGGCGTATTCATTCGAGTAGTGGATCAGCACCGGGCATTTGCCATCCCGGTACGGGGTGAATATTTTCTTGAGCTGTGCGACACGGACTCCGCTATTGCAGCGCAATTCAAGTTGTTTCGCATGGTGGGAACGCGCCGATGCAAAATCGAGCAGCTCTTCCGCGTTAACGCGGACATTTCCGGAATACTCGTCCAGGCTTGCCTTGCCGCGCACCACCAGCAATTCGTCTTCTTTTATCCACAGACGGCTGGACTCATACTCCTCATTGAACACGGTCGTCTCCACCTGTGCGCTGCCGTCGTCCAGCGTGATGATCGCCATACGGCCGCGCCGCGTCTGCTGGATACGCACCCCCGCAACGATTCCTGCCAGCACGACCGGAACACCCCGCCGTGCAGCTTTTCCCGCGCCATTCTTTTGCCCGACGAATTGTGGCGTCAGGTCGGCCAGCTTTATCTTGATGAAGTTCGCCAGTTCAGCGGCAAACTCCTGAAACGGATGGCCGCCAAGATAAATCCCCAGACTTGCTTTCTCATTTGCCAGTTGTTCGCGCAGCCGCCAGCGCGGCACATCCGCGGTCTGCACGATCAGCACCGCATCCGCCTCATCATCGCCGAACAGGCTGTCCTGGTTTGCCGAACGCGCATGCTGGTCTGCGCTGGCCAGAGCCGCATCCACGCTGGCCATCAGGCTGGCACGATGATCATTGATGCCATCGAACGCGCCGGCACGGATCAGCGCCTCGACGGTCCGGCGGTTGACAATGCGTTTATCCACACGGCGGCAAAAATCGAACAGGTCCTTGAACGGCCCGTCCTCTCTCGCCTTGACGATGTTGTTGATGGCCGCCTCACCGGTTCCCTTGATCGCGCCCAGCCCGTAAGCAATGGTTTTTTCGTCTACCGGGGAAAAAACGTAACCGGAACTGTTAACGTCCGGCGGCAAGACACGGATGTTCTGCTGCAGCGTATCCGCATAGAAGATGGCGACCTTCTCGGTGTTGTCCAGGTCGCCGGACAGGGTCGCCGCCATGAACGCCGCCGGATGGTGCGTCTTGAGATACGCTGTGTGATAGGCGACCAGCGCATAGGCGGCCGCGTGGGATTTATTGAAACCGTAGCCGGCGAACTTCTCCATCAGGTCGAACAGTTCCCCGGCATGTTCCTTCGGCGTGCCGTTCCTGAAAGCACCGTCGACGAAGGTCTCGCGCTGCTTTGCCATCTCCTCGACCTTTTTCTTGCCCATCGCGCGGCGCAACAGGTCGGCGCCGCCCAGGCTGTAGCCCCCGACGATCTGCGCCATCTGCATCACCTGCTCCTGATACACCATGATGCCGTAGGTCTCGCGCAGCACGGACTCGACGGCGGGATGCGGGTAGTCGAATTTTTCGCCGTGCTTGCGGCGGCAGAAATCCGGGATCAGGTCCATCGGGCCGGGACGGTAGAGCGCGACCAGCGCGATGATGTCCTCGAAACAGGAAGGTTTGGCCAGCTTAAGCATATCCTTCATGCCGCGTGATTCCAGCTGGAATATCGCGGTGGTATTGGCGGCTTTCAGGAGTTCGTAAGTCGCCTTGTCGTCGAGCGGCAAAGTTTCCAGGGAGAAGGGCGCAGCGCCGCCGGCCAGCCGCGCGACGTGGCGCATCGCCCAGTCGAGGATGGTCAGCGTACGCAGCCCCAGGAAATCGAATTTCACCAGCCCCACGGCTTCGACATCGTCCTTGTCAAACTGGCTGACCACGCTGGCGCTGTTGTCGGCGCAATACAGCGGGCAGAAGTCGGTGAGCTGCCCCGGTGCGATCAGCACACCACCGGCGTGCATGCCGACGTTGCGCGTCAGATCCTCGAGGCGTTCGGCCAGCTCAAGCAGTTCCGGCACGCCTTCCTCGCGTGCGGCGATGGCATTGATCTCGGGTTCCATTTCACGCGCCTTCTGCAGCGACACCGGTTTGACGCCCTCGACCGGGATCGCCTTGGAGAGGCTGTCGCATAACCCATAGGGAAAATCCATTACGCGGCCGACATCGCGGATCACCGCCTTGGAAGCCATCGTGCCGAAGGTGGCGATCTGCGACACGCATTGAGCACCGTATTTGTTCTTGACGTAGTCGATGACACGCTCGCGCCCGTCCTGGCAGAAATCCACATCGAAATCGGGCATGGAAACGCGTTCCGGGTTCAGGAAGCGCTCGAACAGCAATCCGTAGCGCAGCGGGTCGAGATCGGTGATGCCGAGGCTGTATGCCACCAGCGAGCCCGCGCCTGAGCCGCGGCCGGGCCCGACGGGCACGCCGTTATCTTTGGCCCAGGTGATAAAATCCGCCACGATCAGGAAGTACCCCGGGAACCCCATCTTGATGATGGTATCGTTCTCGAAATCCAGCCGCGCCTGATATTCCGGCATTCTGGCTGCCCTTTCGGCCTCATCGGGATAGAGCAGTTTCATGCGCTTGTGCAAGCCGAGCCCGGATTGTTCGCGCAAATATTCATCCAGCCCCTGCCCGTTCGGCGTCGGGAAATCCGGCAGGCTGGGCTTACCCAGCACCAGCGAAAGATTGCAGCGGCGCGCGATCTCCACGCTGTTTTGCAGCGCTTCCGGATAATCGGCGAACAGCTGTGTCATTTCGGCCTGCGTCTTGAAATATTGCTGCGCGGTAAAAGCCTTTACCCGGCGCTTGTCGTTCAGCACATAGCCTTCCGAGATGCATACCCGCGCCTCGTGCGCCTTGTAATCTTCGGCAGCGATGAATTGCACCGGGTGTGTGGCGACCACCGGCAAACCCAATTCGGCAGCAAGTTGCGCGGCTGCGTGGATGTAGTGTTCTTCATCGGCAAACCCGGCACGCTGTATCTCGAGGTAGTAGCGATTATTGAAAAGCGCCGCCCACTCCTGTGCGAATTGCCTGGCCTGTGCGCTGTTACCCGCTAACAGCGCACCGCCGACATCGCCAAGATGCGCGCCAGACAGGGCGATCAACCCGGCCGTGCCTTCGTGCAGCCATTCGCGCCGCAATTCGGCGCGCCCACGGTGCTGGTTTTCCAGATAAGCGCGCGACAGCAGGCGGCAGAGCAGCAAGTAACCTGCCACGGACTGGCACAGCAACAACATGCGGCAAGGACGCTCCCGGTCGGCATCGTTCGTGATGAATACATCGCATCCCGCAACGGGCTTGATGCCGGCAGTGCGCGCGGCCTGGTAAAACTTCACCAGCCCGAAGAAGTTGTTGAGGTCCGTGAGCGCCAGAGCCGGCATCGCATCGTTCCGGGCTGCTGCGACCGCCTCGCTCAGGCGCACCATGCCATCCGAGATGGAATATTCGCTATGCAGGCGGAGATGGACGAATTCGGGTTGCGGCATGGCAGGAAGATATGAAAGCTTGCAGCAATTTTAACACCGGGCTGCGCCCGGCATCTGACTTTGACCTGATTACGGATCAGTCATACTGTGGGGCGGATTAGCCGGCCGAATACAGGTTGCCCCGGGATATCCACCTGATGAAGACATTCATCAGCAGCACCGCGACTGCCGCCAGCAATGAAACTCCCATCAGGTGGATGACGTCCCCGTCAAAATGGAACACCTCGCGCAATAACGGTACGCTGAATACCAGTAACAGCCCCGCACTCGCACCCAGCACGACCCAGCGGAAAACGGGGTTCTGTCCCGCCTTCCCCCGCCAGAACCTCCCCGGCGCGCGGTTGACCAGCACCAGCGCGACATTCCCCGCCACCAACGCGGCGAACACCAGCGCCCGTAACTGATTTTCGGCCTGCCCGTCTGCCGCCGCCCAGAGGTATATCGCTGCCGCAACGGCAAAAGCGGTTAATCCCTGCAGGATGCTGCCCAGCATCACCCATCCGCCGAACAGCTGGTCTGACGGGTTTCTTGGCGGGCGACGCATGACATCCGGTTCTTCGGGCTCCGCTTCGAAAAATATCGAACAGGCTGGATCGATGATCATCTGGAGAAAAACGATGTGTGCAGGCATCAGCATCAGGGGTGCGCCCAGAAACACCGGCAGCAGCGCCATGCCGACGATGGGGATATGCACGGCCAGCGTGTAGCTCATGGCCTTGCGCAGATTGTCATAGATGCGCCGCCCCAGCCTGACCGTGGCCACCAGCGAAGAAAAATCGTCCTTAAGCAGCACCAGCCCGGCAGCCTCGCGCGCCACATCGGTGCCGCGCGCGCCCATCGCCACGCCGATGTGTGCAGCCTTGAGCGCGGGCGCATCATTGACACCGTCGCCGGTCATCGCCACCACTTCACCATTGGCCTTGAACGCTTCGACCAGGCGCAATTTCTGTTGCGGCGTGATGCGGGCGAAGACCTGTATCCTGCGCAGGCGCTGGCTCAGTTCCTGATCGGATAATGCATCCAGCTCCGTTCCGGTCAGCACGGCTTCGGGCAAGCCCAGCTCCCGCGCAATGGCCTGGGAAGTGCGTGCATGATCGCCACTGATCATCACCACACGGATGCCGGCCTTACGGCACAGCGCTACCGCTTGCGGCACTTCACTGCGTAACGGATCCTGCAAACCCACCAGGCCGATAAAGGTGAAATCGATATCGTGCTGCCGTTCCGGCCATTGATCCGGCTGCGGCCCGGGCTTGAGTTCGGCACGCGCCACACCGAGCACCCGCAGGCCGTGATCGGCCATCTCTCCCGCCGCACGTGCTATTTTTTCCGCTTCCGCCACGGGCAGGTGGCACAGATCGACGACCGCCTCCGGCGCCCCTTTCGTTGCGACCGTATGGCGCGTCTCGCCCTGCCCGTGCCAGACATGCGACATCGCTAGCAGTTCGGGTGACAGGCTGTATTCGTGCACCAGTTCCCAGTTTGCATGCAGATGCTCGGTGCCGCTCAGGGTGCGGATACCAAGTTCCTGCAGGGCGTGTTCCATCGGGTCAAAAGGCGCACGCTCGCTGGCAAGTATGCCGATCTCGACCAGCTCATGCCAGGGCTCCGGCAGCTTGTCCGCATCGGCGACATCGAACATTTCACCGCTGTTGTAAAGCATGCGCACCCGCATGCGGTTCTCGGTCAGCGTGCCGGTCTTGTCGGTACACAGAACGGTGGTCGCACCCAGCGTCTCGATGGCATCCAGCCGCCGCGTCAGCACGTTGTGCCTGGAAATACGCCATGCGCCCAGCGCCATGAACACCGACAGGATCACGGGAAATTCTTCCGGCAAAGAAGCCATCGCCAGGCTGATGCCCGCGAGGAATGCTTCAAGCCAGAGACCGTGTGTCATGCCATAGATCAGCACCAGCAACAGGCACAGCGTTACCGCCAGCACTGCCAGGCGACGCACCAGGCGAACAGTCTGCTGCTTCAGCGGCGAATCCCCCGGGGAGGTGGCTGCCAGCGTCTTGCCGATCCTGCCAACCGCGCTCGATGGGCCGGTCGCCGTCACCCGCGCAATGCCGCTGCCCTGCACCAGGATCGTGCCGGCATAAACATAAGGCTGGTCGTCGCCACCTGCCTCGCGTAACGGCTCGTCTTCCCCGCCTGCCCGTTTGCGCACCGGCACGGATTCTCCGGTCAACAGGGATTCATCTGCCAGCAGGTCGTTGCAGGAGAGCAGCAGTGCATCCGCCGCAACGCGATCGCCTTCGGTCAGCAGCAACACATCGCCAGGCACCACTTCGCGCCCCGGAATGCGCTGTTCCCTGCCGTCGCGCAGCACCAGTGCGCGCGGGCTGGAAAGGTCGCGCAGTGCTTCCAGCACCCGCTCGCTCTTGCGATGTTGCGTTACGGTAAGCAGGATGGTGATCAGCACGAATAAAAGCAGCATCAGCGCGTCTTCGATGCTGCCCAGCAGCAGATAGATGACGCCCGCCCCGATCAGCAGCAGGAACATCGGTTCGCGCAACACATCGAACACGATGTTGAGCAGATGGCGAGAGCGCTGCGGCACCAGCTCGTTAAACCCCATATCGGCGAGGCGCCGTTGCGCCTCGGCAGAATCCAGCCCGCCAGGGCGGCGACTGCCCATTGCTCCGCTATCAGACATTCGTTTCCCGCTGGTTCGATCCATGAGTTTCCATGCTCCCGGCCCGTTTCGGCGCATCGTTCTTTCGGGCAGATCTGCAGTATCTGCGCAGGTAAAGATGTATACCGGCCCTATTCTACGGCTATCCGGAGAGCTTTAAGCAGATACAATCATGCCCATACCCGATTGCCCCCTGAATTTATGAACCCCACACTCACGCCGAAGCGCGAAATCTACCTGCTGTTCACACTGGCGGCCATCCAGTTCAGCCACATCCTCGATTTCATGATCATGATGCCGCTCGGACCTATCCTGATAAGCGCCCTGGATATCAGCACACATGAATTCGGCCTGCTGGTCGCAGCCTACAGCTTCAGCGCTGCGCTATCCGGGCTGCTGGCCGCGACGTTCGTGGATCGCTTCGAGCGCAAGCGACTGCTATTGGTCATCTTTATCCTGTTCGGTCTGGCAACGCTGGCCTGCGGGCTGGCGCCGAGCTATTTTACGCTGATGGTCGCACGCGGTTTGGCAGGAGTGTTCGGCGGCATCATGGGGGCGATGGTGCAAACGATAATCGGCGACGTGATCCCGTTCGAGCGCAGGGCACGCGCCAGCAGCATGGTTGCGATCGCATTTTCGTTTTCCACAGTTGCCGGTGTGCCATTGTCGCTTTGGCTGGCCAACCACTTTGGGTGGCGCGCGCCCTTCTTCCTGATCGCCGTACTGGTTGTCGTGTTCACCGCCACCGGCCTGCGTGTCCTGCCGGAGTTGCGCCAGCACATCAATACGGACAAACGCAGCCATTTTTTTACGGCGATATTCACCGTGTTGCGCGACCCCAATCATCTGCGTGCGCTGCTGCTCACCTCATTGATCATCTTCTCGGGTTTCACGGTGATCCCCTACATCACCATTTATGCTGTCGGCAACGTCGGGATATCGCAACTCGACATCCCTTACATTTACCTGGCGGGTGGTGCTGCAACCCTGATTACCGGGCGACTGATCGGCCGTTGGGCCGATTTGCGCGGCAAGGTCAGGATCTATCGCCTGATCGCCACAACCGCATTGTTGCCCTTGTTCGTCGTAACGAACATCGGGGTTGTACCGTTATGGCTCTGGCTGGCGTGTACCACGGCCTTTTTCGTCCTGGTATCGGGGCGCATGATCCCGGCGATGGCCATCGTCACTTCGGCAGCCCAGCCGAAACTGCGCGGCACCTTCATGTCGCTTAACGCCACGGTGCAATCGCTCGCGATGGGGTTGGCCACCTCACTGGCCGGGTTCATCATCACCCAAGGCAACACGGGGCAAATCATCGGGTATGAGAAGGTGGGGTACGTGGCAATGACGGCAAATGTGTTGGCGATCCTCTTCGTCGCGCGAATCGTGATGCACGACATGCGTGCCCGGGCACAAAACACCGCACCGAAATAAACCGGAAGGAACGTGGAGCGGGTGAACGGGATCGAACCGTCGTATGCAGCTTGGGAAGCTGCCGTTCTACCATTGAACTACACCCGCGTGATAGCATTGCATTCTACCGTAACCAAGTAGCAGATTGAAAGTGATTACAGTCAGTGTAAACGGCGCCTTGCGCCAACTCCCGGTACGCACAAGTGTTGCCGCACTCGTCGAGGAATTGGGCTTTGCCGGCAAGCGCATCGCACTGGAACGCAACGGCGAGATCGTGCCGCGCAGCATGTTCGACACCCTATTGCTTTCAGACGGCGACAAACTCGAGCTGGTCGTCGCGGTTGGCGGCGGCTGAACGATTAACAGGAAATTGAAAATGAACGAAAAGCTAGTCATCGCAGGAAAAGATTATTCATCCCGGCTACTGGTCGGCACCGGAAAATACAAGGATTTCACCGAAACCAGGGCCGCCGTGGAAGCCAGCGGCGCGGAAATCATCACCATCGCGATCCGCCGCACCAACATCGGGCAGAACCCGAACGAACCGAGTTTGCTGGAAGTTCTGCCGCCCTCGGAATACACGCTGCTGCCCAACACTGCCGGCTGCTATACCGCCGAGGATGCGGTGCGCACGCTGCGCCTCGCGCGCGAACTGCTGGACGGACATACGCTGGTCAAGCTGGAGGTGCTGGGCGATCCGCAATCGCTTTACCCAAACGTGGTCGAGACCCTTGCAGCCGCAAAGACGCTGATTGCCGAAGGGTTTCAGGTGATGGTGTACACCTCGGACGACCCGATCATCGCCAAGCAGCTGGAGGACATCGGCTGCGTGGCAGTCATGCCGCTGGCTTCGCTGATCGGCTCCGGCATGGGTATCCTCAACCCATGGAACCTGCAACTCCTGATGGAGCGCGTCCAGGTTCCGGTGATCGTCGATGCGGGAGTCGGCACCGCATCGGATGCCGCTATCGCAATGGAGCTGGGCTGCGACGGCGTATTGATGAATACCGCGATCGCCGCCGCGCAACAGCCGGTGCTGATGGCAGGTGCAATGAAAAAAGCCGTCGAAGCCGGGCGCGAGGCATTTCTCGCCGGACGGATGCCGAAGAAACTGTATAGCGCCAGCCCGAGCTCACCGACGGCGGGAATCATCGCTTCGACACGCAGTTAACATCTTCCCCTCTTCTGCCTCCAGCCTGCAGGTGGAAGAGGATCTTTAAAAAGCAACTGCCATGACCGACACCGCCGACTTTCGCAACAGGCATATCCGCAGCTACGTACTGCGCCAGGGCCGCGTCTCCCCCGCGCAACAGCGCGCCGTTGAGACACTGTTGCCGCGCTTCGGCATCCCCTATTCCGCACGCCCGCTGGACCTGGCACAGGCTTTCGGGCGCGCAGCGCCCAGGATACTGGAGATCGGTTTCGGCAATGGCGAGAGCACCGCAACTATCGCTTTGGCCCATCCCGAAAACGACTACCTGGCGATCGAGGTACACACGCCGGGAGTAGGCAACCTGCTCAAGCTGATCGATGAAAAGAACATTTCCAACATCCGCATCATCCAGCACGATGCCGTTGAAGTGCTGCGTGACATGCTGGCCGAGGCCTCATTGGACGGGGTACATATCTTTTTTCCGGATCCATGGCACAAGGCCCGCCACAATAAGCGCCGCCTGATCCAGGCGCCTTTCGTTGCGCAACTGGTGCAAAAGCTGAAGCCCGGCGGATATATTCACGTCGCCACTGACTGGCAGGATTATGCGGAACAGGTATTGGCGGTATTGAACGCGGAGCCGCTACTGGAAAATACTGCGGCAGATTATGCGCTGCGCCCGGAATATCGTCCGCTCACGAAATTCGAGCAGCGCGGCATCCGTCTGGGGCATGATGTGTGGGATCTGGTGTTCAGACGTAAAACACTTCTCTGAAAGCCACCATCATCCCTGTTTCTGTCAAAACTTTATATTTTTATAATCATTTTCCCATTCACTCGCAATAAGGTATTTGCATGACTTATGGAGCCATTTTTTCAACCGCACTCTTTCTGTTATCAGCCTCTTCCCACGCGGCATTACAGGGTTCAGACTGCGCAGCGAGAAGTGAAAAAATAGCGGCGGCAAAACGCGTTTCCTTCATGAAGGACTGCTTGGAGAATGTTCGCAAACCAGAGAATGTCAAGGAGATAGAGCGCAAGCAAAAGAACACTCTCTGCGAGCAGAACGCAAAGGGCATGAAGCTGAAAGGCAGCGAAAAGGTCAGATATGAAACGAATTGCGTAAACAGGAACGAGGCCGCCGTTGAAGCAAAAAACAAGCATGAATTCGTGATTCATCTACGGCCCAGGGCATCAGCCAAAGGTCCTTCGTCCAAAGACACCCCGCAAAAAAATTCCGTGCGCAGAACCCGAGCGAAGCCCAAAACAGCCCGACCGGAAAAGAAAGTTGAATGATACATCACGGCTTTAACAGCCGGCGTGTAGCAGGCATAGACCACCTGTTCGCAGTCTCAGAGTTCGCCAAGTCACTGCTGTGTTCGGCTACTAGCCGTCGAATTCCATATTCGGAGCACGGCTTAGCAATTCGTCGACCATCTCGGCGGCAGAAACATGCTCGTAGAGGATACGATAAACCGCATCACAGATAGGCATGGCAACCCCCAGGTTTTGGGCCAACTGGTGCACCTCGCGCGCAGTGTGAACGCCTTCGGCAACGTGGCCGAGCCTGCGCAATATCAGCGTCAAGTCATGCTGCTGCGCCAGCAGCAACCCGACCTGCCGGTTGCGCGACAAGTCGCCGGTACACGTAAGTATCAGGTCACCCGCGCCGGACAAGCCGCCCAGCGTCTCAGGGCGCCCACCGAGCTTTAATCCCAGCCGCGTGATTTCGGCCAGTCCGCGCGTCAGCAAGGCGGCCCGTGCATTATGGCCAAGACCCATGCCGTCGGATATGCCGGAGGCTATCGCCATGACATTCTTCACCGCGCCGCCTACTTCCACACCAATCACATCACTGCTTGAGTAGACCCGTAAACGTGCATGATGAAGCGCCTTCGCAGTAGCGCAGGCGAACGCTTCGTTGTCAGAAGCCAGGGTCAAGGCCGTTGGCAGGCCGCGCGCCACTTCCTGCGCAAAACTGGGCCCCGAAAGCACGCCGCGAAGCATTTTTTCAGGCAAAACCTCGGAAGCGACCTGATGAGGCAATCGCGAGGTATCCGGCTCAAACCCCTTGCACGCCCAAATCACCCCGAAATCTTCCTTGATGTTTCCTGAGGGTTGCCCGGAAAGCACCGCAATCTGCTTGAGGATCGAGCGCAGGGCGGCAGTCGGAACAGCGATGATCGCCAGATCGGCAGAAGCAAGCGAATCTTCAAAATTTTCGTTCAACTGCAGATTTGCCGGCAATGCAACATCCGGCAGAAAGCTTTCATTCAATCGGGTTACGCGCATCTCCTCGATTTGCGCGGCATCCCAGCTCCACAGGGTCACGCGATGGTTGGAGGCCAGGCTAATGGCGAGTGCAGTCCCCCATGCGCCTGCGCCGATGACTGTTATATTCATAGTAATCAGTCGCCCCACACATCGATGGCGCGCACAAAACCGGTTTCCCCATCCTGATGGCGCACCTTGACCCACCCTGCACCGGTTGAGCTGACGTATTCCAGCGCCACTTGCTGGCGTGCCTTGAACACTTTCGCAGAGCGGGTGTCCGGCTCGGCATACGCGTCAAGCACGGGCGGCAACGCAAACACATAACGCTTGTCGCTCAACACCCGCTTTTCCACCCAATATAACGCGCCGGAACGATCACGCACCTTGACCCAGTCTTTCAGTGTGACGATTTGCTCAAAAGGCATATAACGGTTGGCCACGAAGCGTTTCTTGGCCTTGGCTGAAGGTGCGTCATAAAGGATCGCGCTGCTTTCACTGACCGAAACGTAATCCACCGCACAGGCTGTGTTCGCGCCATAAAGCAGCAAAACGATTGCAGCGAGGCGCAATGGATCGAAGCGGGTCATCAGTGCGTAGTGGTTGCCGGCGCCTGACCTTGCTTATGTTGCTGGTAAAGCATATCGAAGTTCACCGGGTTCAGCATCACCGGAGCAAATCCGGCGCGCACGGCGACGCTGGATACGAGCTCGCGCAAATAGGGAAACAGGATGTTGGGGCACATCACGGCAAGAACCGGCTCGATATCCTCTTTGGGCAGGTTGCTCAGACGGAAGATCCCTGCCTGCTTGGCCTCGATCAGGAACATCACCTTCTCGCCGACTTTAGCGGTCACGGTGTTGGTGATCAGAACTTCGTACACGTCTTTTTCGATCGCCTCGGTCTGCGTGTTCAGCTGCACATCGACTTTTGGGTTTTCGCGTTCCAGAAAAATATTCGGGGCGTGGGGAATCTCCAGAGAAAGGTCTTTTACGTAAATCTTTTCTATGTTGAAAACGGGTTGGTTGCTTTCCTGAGCTGCTTCAGTCATTTATCTTTCCTCTATGGTTATGTTGCTAATAGTTTATCCAGCTCTCCATCGTGATCGAGCGATGCAAGCTCATCATAGCCGCCGACATGTTTTTCACCGATATATATCTGCGGCACGGTACGCCGACCAGTTTTCTCCATCATCTCCAAACGAAGTTCCGGCTGCAGATCAACGCGTATTTTCTCTATTTCCCGGACGCCCTTGCGCTGCAACAATTTTTCCGCACGGACGCAATATGGGCAGACGGCAGTAGAATACATTACAACGCTTGCCATCATTTTTCCAAAGGTAAATTGGCTTTCTGCCAGGCGGTGACGCCGCCAGAAAGATTGTATGCCTGAGTGAATCCCCGCTTGCCAAGCATCGCACATGCCGTACCCGAGCGATGACCACTGCGGCAAACCACCACGACAGGCTGGCCCTTGTGCTTCTCCAGTTCGCCGGCACGCTCTGCGAGCTTACCGAGAGGTATCAGCCTGGAATTCAGAATATGCCCCAGTTTGTATTCGCTGTCTTCACGCACGTCCAGAACCAGGGCATTTTTATGATTGATCAGCTGCAAGGCCCCGACGCAATCTACCTCCTTGATGCCTCGAATGCGGTTGCCGAAGAACGACCAGAACAGCATAGAACCACTGAGAAAAGCGACGGTGATAGGAAGGATGTTATTGATGATGAACTGCACGCCGGGACTCCTGTTCTTTCTGGAGGGCGAATTCTAGCAGAGCTGAAAAATGTTCGGAATCTTTCTCTGCCCGCTCCGGCCTGTGATATCCCTGCATGGCCAGGTCATACATGTGCAGAAATTGAGCTTCACTAGCCACTGTATACAAAGGCGGAATGGCCACAACACCCGGAATAACCTAGCGACAAAGACAAATTCTTGGCTTGAATCGCAATCAACACTTCAGCAGGAGCTTGCCTTTACTCCCAATTTCGCGAGGATGCTGTTCAGCGGACATATTCGCGTAAAGCCGCTCTGGAACAGGTTCAGACCCACAAAGGCGGTAAAGCCCAGAAAGTAATTACTGACGAACAACGGGCTGGCTTCCACCCCCAGCGTCAACGACAGCAGGATGAAAAAACCGGCAACGATCCGGACGACACGTTCTGCATTCATGGTAAAGCTCCTTTCAACGAGTTAATGAAATTTACGGGGTTTTTTTGTACAGGGTTGCGTAATACAACACCGGGATCACCACCAGCGTCAGCAGGGTGGATACGAGGATCCCGAAGATCAGCGAAATCGCCAGCCCGTTGAATATCGGGTCATCCAGGATAAACAGCGCGCCCAGCATCGCTGCCAGACCCGTCAGCAGGATCGGTTTCGCGCGTGCACCGGCCGCGGCGATCACCGCTTGCTGCAGATCCACGCCATCGCGCAATTGCAGATTGACGAAATCGACCAGCAGGATCGAATTGCGCACGATTATCCCGGCCAGCGCGATCATGCCGATCATCGAAGTCGCGGTGAACTGGCTGCCGAGCAGCGCATGCCCCGGCATCACCCCGATGATGGTCAGCGGTATCGGTGCCATGATGATCAGCGGCACCAGGTATGACTTGAACTGCGCCACCACCAGCAGGTAGATCAGCAGCAGCCCGACGGCATAAGCGATACCCATGTCGCGGAAGGTTTCGAATGTCACCTGCCATTCACCGTCCCACTTCAGCGCATATCCCGCATAGGGATCACCGGGCTGTTTGAAAAAATAGCTTTCCAGGTTGCCGCCTTCCGTCAGCGCCATGTCGCTGGTTTTGCCGTTGATGCCGAACATGCCGTACAACGGACTGTCCAGCTTGCCCGCCATGTCGCCGAAGACATACACCACCGGCAACAGGTCCTTGTGGTAGATCGGGTAATCGCGCTGCACCGGAACCACCTGCACCACTTCCGACAGCGGCACCAGCACACCGTCACGCGCACGCACCTTCAGTTTCAGCACTTCATCGATATCGCTGCGCCGCTCTGCAGGCAGGCCGATGCGCAACGGCGGCGCATATTTCGCGCCGGTATCGTGCAGCGACGCCACGTCCTGTCCGGTCAACGCCACCCCGATCACATCCACAATGCTGCTTGGCGTGACCCCGAGAAGCGCCGCTTTGCTTTGCAGCACTCGCAACATCAGCTTAGGTGCCGCCTCAGTCACGCTGTCATCGATCGACACGATGCCCTCTGTTTTGCCGAACTGTTCGCGCACCTTGCCGGCTACATCCCGCGCCCCCTCGTAATCGGGACCGTAGATCTCCGCAACGATGGGCGACATCACCGGCGGGCCGGGCGGCACCTCGACGATCTTCAACTTGGCACCCCAGTCATTGGCGATCTTCTGGATCGGCTCGAGCGCCGCCGTGGCGATCTCGTGGCTGCTGCGGCTGCGATGATGTTTGTCGCGCAAGTTGACCTGGATATCACCCTGTTCGGACGCACTGCGCAGGTAATACTGACGTACCAGCCCGTTGAAATTGATCGGCGATGCCGTGCCCGTGTACGCCTCGTAATCGGTCACTTCGGGGACTGTCGCCAGATAGCCGCCGATCTCCCGCAGCACTGCACCGGTCTGTTCCAGTGGTGTCCCCGTGGGCATGTCCACCACGATCTGGAATTCCGACTTGTTGTCGAACGGCAGCATCTTCAGGATCACCAGCTTCACCACACCCAGCGAAACCGCCAGCAGCAAGCCGCCCACAACGGCCAGCCACAATTTGCGCCGCGCCGGCTTGCCATGCACACCGTTCAGGAACGGCCCCAGGCGATCACGGAAAAATCGGGTGATTGCGGTATCGCGCTCATCTTTCACCTCTGCGTGATGCGCACCGGCAAAGCGCAGCACCAGCCACGGCGTGATGATGAACGCCACCGCCAGCGAGATCATCATACCCATGCTGGCATTGATCGGGATCGGGCTCATGTATGGCCCCATCAGGCCGGTGACGAAGGCCATCGGTAACAGCGCCGCGATCACCGTAAAGGTCGCAAGGATCGTCGGACTGCCGACCTCGTCTACCGCATCGGGAATGATTTCCGACAAGGACTGGTGTGATTCCAGCTCGCGCCGCCGGTGGATGTTCTCCACCACGACGATCGCATCGTCTACCAGTATCCCGATGGAGAATATCAGCGCGAACAGCGACACGCGATTCAGCGTGAACCCCCACGCCCACGAGGCGAACAAAGTCGCTGCCAGCGTCAGCAGCACGGCGATGCCAACCACAACCGCCTCGCGCCGCCCCATTGCGAGCCACACCAGCGCGACCACGGCGAAAGTTGCAAACAGCAGTTTCTGGATCAGCTTCATCGCCTTGTCGTTTGCCGTCGCGCCATAGTTTCGCGTGATGCTTACCTGCACGTCGGACGGGATCACACTTCCCTTGAGCTGATCCACGCGCACCAGCAATTGCTCGGCAACCTCCACCGCATTGGCACCCGGCTTCTTGGTGACTGCCATGGTCACCGCAGTGAATTCACCCCGGGCCTTGATCTGCTTGTCTTCGGCAGCAGGGCCGGTGCCCAGCCAGACATAGCTCCCCGGCTGGTCCGCACCATCCTGAACGTCTGCGATATCCCGCAGGAACACCGGTTTGTTATCCGAAACACCGACAACCAGCTGCCTGACCTCATTCGCGTTGCTCAGGAAACTGCCGGTCTGCACCAGCACTTCGCGGTTGCTTTGCACCAAGTTGCCTGCATTTTGCGAAACATTGGCGGATTGCATGGCAGCGCGCACATCCTGCATGGAAAGCTGATAGGCATTCAGGCTTTCCGGATTGAGCAACACCCGGACCACACGCTGTGTTGCGCCGAGCGTGCTGACTTCGCGCGTGCCCGGGACGCGCTTCAGCTCGGCCTCGATCGCATGCGCGATCTGGGTCAGTTCGATGCCACCGCCCAGCTCCTGCTCGCGCCACAGGGTCAGCGCAACCACCGGCACATCGTCGATCCCTTTGGCCTTGATGATCGGCTGAGCGACGCCCTGGGTGGGCGGCAGCCAGTCGGCATGCGAATTCACGACATCGTACAGTTTCACCAGCGAGGGCACATGCTCCTCTCCGACCTTGAACTGGACGGAAATGATCGCCATGCCCGGCT
>Ga0224495_10000570_pt1 | contig 28845 bp, 31 predicted proteins | sample SF_Jul11_sed_USG_FD_168128 | JGI IMG/M metagenome (GOLD analysis project Ga0224495, IMG submission 168128) | Sediment microbial communities from San Francisco Bay, California, United States - SF_Jul11_sed_USGS_4_1 | ecosystem: Environmental > Aquatic > Marine > Sediment | place: USA: California... | reverse complement strand
ACACAAGATTTCTGGTGGTGGATGACTTTTCCACGATGCGGCGCATCCTGTGCAATCTGCTCAAGGATCTGGGTTTCATGAATGTGCATGAAGCCGAAGACGGAGTTCAAGCCTTGGCAAAGTTGCGAGCGGAAAAGTTCGATTTCGTGGTGACTGACTGGAATATGCCCAACATGAGCGGCATCGAGTTGCTGCAGGCGATCCGGGCTGACGCGAACCTGAAACATTTGCCGGTTCTGATGGTAACGGCTGAAGCTAAGAGGGATAATATCATCATGGCTGCCCAGGCTGGGGCAAGCGGATATGTGGTAAAACCCTTTACAGCAGCAAAGCTTGATGAAAAATTGATGAAAATATTTCGAACAATGCAAGAGTGAGCGATGTATGACCGCAAATTCTGAAACTGCAGACTCTGAGGAACTTGAGGCGCTGTTCGATAGCGTCGTGGCTGCGAACAAGGAAGCCGAGAAACTGGCCCGGAGAGCGCCAGCGGTTGAACGAAGTTCCAATTACGCAACACATGCTTCAACTGCCCCAGAATTGAACCACTCGCGAATTCGCAGTGACCATTCTGCATATGAAGTAAACAGAACGGCGCCATCGCAGCCCCCCGTGTTCACAGCTCAGTCCGCAGGTGTGATCGACCAGATCGGACACATGACACGAACTTTGCATGATGCTTTGCGCGAACTGGGCTTGAACAAGAAGATTGAAAAGGCTGCATCTTCCATTCCCGATGCACGTGATCGCTTGAATTATGTGGCAACCTTGACGCATCAGGCTGCGGAACGCGTATTGAATGCGACCGAGGCCGCACAACCGCTGGTTGAATCAATGGAAGTCGAAGCCCATCGTTTGTCCGGAAAGTGGCAGATGATGTTTGAGAAACAGCTCGATGTCGAAGAATTCAAGGATCTCGCCAGACAAACGCGCGCATTCCTGCAGGATGTTCCCAAACAGACCAAGGCTACCCACGGGTATCTGATGGAGATCATGATGGCACAGGATTTTCAGGATCTGACCGGTCAGGTAATCAAGAAAATCATAGACATCACGGAAAACTTGGAGCAGCAGCTATTGGCTTTGTTGTTGGAGAACGCGCCAGCCAAACTGAAAGCGGATCTGGATACGGGTTTGCTAAATGGTCCTGCCATCAATCCGGGTGGACACAAGAATGCCGTGTCCAGCCACAACCGGGTGGACGACCTGCTCGAAGGTTTGGGGTTCTGAATGAATGATTTTGCCGGTATGGAAGACCTTCTAAGCGATTTTTTACTGGAAGCTGGTGAGATGCTTTCCGAAGTGGATAGCAAATTGACTGATCTGGAAAAATTCCCAGAGGATACTAAGCTGCTCAACGAGATATTTCGCGGATTTCACACTATCAAGGGCGGGGCCGGGTTTCTCAATGCGACTGAGTTGGTAGTTCTGTGCAACATTACTGAAAATGTGTTTGACAAGTTGCGCCACCGTGAATTGTTTCTGGGTCCCGAACTGATGGTTGCGCTTTCAGCGGCGACTGCTGAAGTGCGAACAATGTTCGATTCGTTACAGCAAAATCTGCAGCCTAGCGAAGCTCCTCGTCAGTTGATTGATGTCTTGAAAGCGGCGTTGACCGGGCAACACAGTGCTTTTCCCTTCAACCAGCCAGCCGTTGAGACAGGGAGTTCGGGAGGCGACCGTAGAACAAATCAGGATGTCGCAGATTGGGACAGTTTGTACAAATCGCTGGCCGGCAAAGGCGATGATGCCGGTGCGACGAGCGAGCAAAAGATAATTGCTGCAGCCGCTAATCCGGCAGGATCCGGTAATGTCCCGCTTGAAAGGCTCACTGCCGACATTCCCGGCCCTGATGCAGGGCGGAGCGAAGAAGATGTGCCGTCAACAGATGCCGAGAAAACCACCATGCGCGTTGACACCGACCGCCTGGACAAGTTGTTGAACATCTCCGGCGAGATCGGATTGACCAAGAGCCGCCTGACTCATTTGCGATCCGACATCATTCAAGGACGAATTGACGCAGATACCATGCATGAGCTGGATCAGGCGGTCAGCCAACTGGAAAAACTGGTGGTGAATTTGCAGAACGCGGTGATTAAAACACGCATGCAGCCGATAGGCCGTCTATTTAAAAAATATATTTTGCCGGTAAGCAATCTGGCCCGGTCGCAGGGCAAGGATGTGGAATTGTTGCTGGATGGAATGGATGCTGAACTGGACTCTAACTTGATCGAAGACCTCGATGAACCGCTGTTTGACTTGCTGCGTTACATAGTGGAAGTTGGTGTCGAATCTGTCGAAGAACGCATTGCATCGGGCAAGCCGAAACAATGCTTAGTGGAGTTGAGCGCGCACCAGGAAGGAGACCATGTTCTGATCTCGATCACCGACAACGGACGCGGCATGTTGCCCGAAGCGATCCGCAACAAGGCAGTAGCCAAGGGTCTGATTTCGCGCGAAGTGGCGAATAGTCTTGAAGAGAATCAGTGGTTGGAGCTCATTTTCCTGCCAGGATTTTGCAGCATAGACGAAAACTCTGGCAGCGAAACTGCCATGGATGTGGTGAAAACACTTATCCAGGAACTCAAAGGGACGATCAACATCGAGTCTGAGCCTGGTAAAGGAACAGTGTTCAAAATCCTGCTGCCTCTCACTCTGGCGATCCTGCCGGTATTGATATTGCGTCTCGGCGAGCAGTCGTTTGCCGTGCCGCTGTCTCAGGCGAGCGAAATCCTGTCAGTCCCGCCGGAGAAATTGCAATTGGTCTCAGGCAGGCCTTCGATTTCGGTGCATGGCAACGTGATGCCGGTATTGCCGCTGGCTCAACTGATCGGCTGGGAGCAAAACGGAACGCCGACTGCGGGCGTGCTGGTGCAGTCCGGCAACAAAAAATTCGTCATGCTGGTTGATTCCATCGTTGGACGGGATAATGCGGTGATCAAGCCATTTGATGCCTTTCGGCCCAAAGGTGTGGCGGCAGTCACAATGTCTGGTGATGGAGATATCGTGCTGATACTCGACATCAAGGAACTGATCAAAGAAGTGCGCGCGCATTAATACGACTCGCTACGAATCCAAGCATCTAGATCAGGCTCAATCGGGCATTGATGCAGAGTTTTACAGCAAAAACAGGTAATAAACTCCGGATAATTTGGTTGATCAGTTATTCCATGCAGCCAATCTAAACAATATATAAGGCTGGCTGTAACTCGAACAGTTAATACCTTGATATTTCAGTTCTTGGCATCCACAAGGCGGTTTGCAATCGCATAGTGAACCGCTTCGGCATTGTTTTTGAAACTCATCTTTTCCAGCATGCGGGCGCGGTATACGCTTACAGTTTTTGGGCTGAGCATCATGATCTCTGAAATCTCGGTCAGGGACTTTCCTGAGGCCATCAGGCAGAGAGTCTGGTACTCGCGGTTGGACAGGTTTTGGTGCAACAGGTCATGCGACTCGCCGATCAGGTTGCTCAGCAGTTGTTCGGCAAGGGTGCTGCTGATGTACTTCTTTCCGCTGATGACCTGTTGAATCGCGCCAACCAGTTTTTCGCTTGCGCTTTGCTTGTTGATATAGCCCACCGCTCCAGCTTTCAATGCACGCACGCCGTATTGTTCCTCGGGATACATGCTGAGCACGATCACCTTGATGTCAGGCTGCTCCGATTTGAGTTGCTTGAGAACGTCCATGCCATGCTTGTCGGGCAAGGAAATGTCCAGCAACACCAGGTCAAAATGTTGCTCGCGAAGCATCTTGACAGCCTGTATTCCGGATTCCGCTTCTCCCTTGATTTGAAAGTTGGGGTTTTCCTCGAGCAACTGTTTCAATCCCTTGCGGATCAGGGCATGATCATCCACCACAAGGATATCTATCTTGTTCATGTGCCGTCAAACAGTGCTTGCTGCTGGATTGATGAGTTGGTTTCATCCGTTTCGAGGGGTACGCAAATCGCGATTTGCGTACCGTTATTTACGGAGCCGCCAATCTTTACCGTCCCGCCAAGATATCCTACGCGCTCGTGGATGCCACGAAGACCGAATGAGCGGGGTTTGTTGAGTGCGGTATCGCTGATTCCCACGCCATCATCCGAGATAATCAGTTCGAGATGATCGGTTCCGGTCACGACCTCGATCTGGACATTTTTTGCCTTGGCGTGCTTGAGGATATTGTTCAAGGCTTCCTGAAATATTCTGAACAGGGTGATGGATAGGGTTGTGGACAGCAAAGTTTCTTCCTGAGGGGCGACGAGTGTGCATGAAATGCCGCTGCGTTTGCTGAATTCCTGTGCCTCGACTTCTAGCGCTGCAGTAAATCCAAAGTGGTCAAGAACGCCGGGACGGAGGCGGTGCGCCAGATTATTGGCAGACGATATAACCTTGTTTACCAGTTCCTCTATAGTCTTGGCCTTTTCAGCGAGCAAGGTGTCGCTCCCGGGGAGGTGCTGGGTCAGCCAGGACAGATCAATTCTGATCGCTGTAAGCAGACTGCCAATCTCGTCGTGAACCTCGCGGGCAATATGCAGGCGTTCCTGCTCTTTGACATCCTGGACTTGCGAAGATAGTTCCTGGAGCTGCTGCCGGGTGCGTCGGAACTCGAATTCCGCCAACTTGTTTTCAGTGATGTCGAGCACCATTCCCTCCCAGCAGGGTAATCCGTTCGGTGAGTTTCTCGGCATGGCTCCAAGCCTGATCCACTTGATGCTATTGTCCGGCAATAAAACTCGCCCCTGCCAACCCCAGAAACTCAAGATTTGAGCCGATTGTTGCATTGTTTCCAGAAAGGAAGATCTATCTTCCGGATGGATGAGGTTCAAAAAGCGAGACGAATCAATGATCAGGTCATCGGGAGGAAAACCGAACAGTGAAAAACAGCCTTCGCTGACATAGGAGAAAACTATAGAGCCTTCTTCCTGCAATTCAATTTGGCAGGCCATACCAGGCAAACCTGCAATGAATCGCTGCAGTTTGTCCCGTGATGGGTTGGATAACAGGCCAGGAGAACTGTTTGACATCAGATTCGGCAAGTAAGTAAGTTTTCCGGATAATTAACAAGATTACTATATCACCATTAGCTCCAGCAACCACAGGCTTGGCGGTATGTGATAAGCTCGGCTGCGTTGTTATTTCGATTTATATTGTTTCATGTCTTTCAAACCGGCTTCGGCATCTTCTCTTGCGAGCGCGCTGCTGCGCAAGGAAGTCCTCGATCTGCATGCTTACCATGTGCCTGACAGCCATGGCTATATCAAGCTGGATGCGATGGAAAATCCCTACCTGCTTCCGCTTAAATTGCGCGAAGAGATCGCGAAGATCGTGGTGAATGCTGCCATAAACCGTTATCCCGACCCTAATCCTGCGTTACTGAAGGAAAACATCGCCAGCACGATTGGTTTGCCGCAGGGGATTGAGGTGCTGCTGGGTAACGGTTCGGATGAGTTGATACAGTTGTTGGCGCTGGCCATAAACAAGCCTGGTGCGACGCTGTTGAGCATGGAGCCATCGTTTGTGATGTACCGGATGATTGCGACCTTTACAGGTATACGTTATGTGGGCGTACCCTTGACAAGCAATTCCGGGTCAGCCGACTTCTCTCTGGACTTGCCAGGGACGCTGACAGCGATTGAGCGCGAGCGGCCGGCGCTGGTGTTTCTGGCTTATCCAAACAATCCCACCGGAAATCTGTTTTCCGCACATGACGTGAGGCAGATCATAGAGGCAGCGCCAGGACTTGTTGTGGTGGATGAGGCTTATTATGCCTTTGCAAGTGACAGCTTTATTCCGTATCTGGCAAGCTATCCCAATCTGCTGGTGATGCGCACCTTCTCCAAGCTTGGCATGGCAGGATTACGCCTGGGTTTCCTGGCCGGTAGCAATGCATGGCTGGGGCAGTTGGAAAAGCTGCGCTTGCCGTATAATGTCGGTGTGTTGACGCAACTGGTGGCAGGAGAATTGCTGGCGCACCACGAAGTGTTGCAGCAGCAGGCGGAACAAATCAAGCAGGATCGCACCTTTTTGTATCAACAGCTGGGCGAGATTCCTTCAGTGCAGGTCTACTCCAGCGAGGCAAACTTCCTGTTGTTCCGCGTTGCGGATGCAGATACGGTGTTCAACGGCTTGAAGCAGCGCGGAGTGCTGGTCAAGAATCTTGACGGAGGACACCCGATGTTGAAGGGTTGTCTGCGCGTAACGGTCGGCACACAGTCGGAGAATGAGAAGTTCATGGCTGCATTACGAGAAACAATAATTCAATTCGCATAAGGCTAAACCATGCGTAGCGCGAAGGTAGACCGTAACACCCTTGAAACCAAGATCAGTGTCGAGCTGAATCTTGAAGGGAACGGCAATTCGGAGTTCGAAACCGGATTGCCGTTTCTCGATCACATGCTTGACCAGGTCGCACGCCATGGTCTGTTGGACATCAAAATCCGTGCCAAGGGTGATCTGCACATCGATGCGCATCACACCGTTGAAGACATAGGCATCACGCTGGGGCAGGCTTTCAATAAGGCGATCGGTGACAAAAAAGGATTGCGCCGCTACGGCCATGCATATGTTCCCCTGGATGAGGCATTGTCACGCGTGGTGCTGGATATTTCTGGACGCCCCGGCTTGGTGTTTAATTGTGAATTCGTGCGTGCCAGCGTGGGGGAATTCGATGTCGATCTGATCAATGAATTCTTCCAGGGATTTGTCAATCACGCATTGGTTACATTGCACATCGACAATCTGGCGGGAAACAACGCCCATCATCAGGCCGAGACGATTTTCAAGGCATTCGGCCGTGCTCTGCGCGTGGCGCTGGAGCTTGATCCGCGCATGGCAGGTGTGTTGCCTTCCACCAAGGGCTCTCTATAAACTCAAATGGTTGACGTTGCTGTAGTTGATTACGGTATGGGCAACTTGCGCTCGGTCGAGCAGGCCTTGCGTCATGTGGCGCCTGATGCCGAAATTGTCGTCACGGATGACGCAGATATGATTTCTGGCGCCAGGCGAGTGGTATTCCCTGGGCAAGGCGCGATGCCTGATTGCATGCGCGAAATGGAGGCGCGCGGATTGCACGATGTTGTACTGAGCGCGGCAAGCAGCAAACCTTTTCTTGGTATCTGTATCGGCATGCAAATGCTGTTCGAACACAGCGACGAAGGCAATGTGGCGGGTTTGGGAATCTTGCGCGGCAAGGTGGTGCGATTCGCAAGCGACATGCATGACGCACAGGGAAACAAACTCAAGGTGCCGCATATGGGCTGGAACCAGGTCCATCACGTCCAGCATCCCTTGTGGAATGACATAGAGCAGGATGCGCGTTTTTATTTTGTGCACAGCTATTATGTTCAACCGCAGGACGATTCTGCGTCGCAGGCCAGCAGCGATTACCCGCAGCCCTTTGTTTGCGCGGTGGCCCGGGACAATCTATTCGGGGTGCAATTCCATCCGGAGAAAAGCCAAGCGGCGGGGCTGAAACTGCTGGGTAACTTTATGTTATGGAATCCATAATTATTTAACTTACTGCCATGATAATTATTCCTGCGATCGATTTGAAAGATGGTCAATGTGTGCGCCTCAAACAAGGTGTGATGGAAGATGCCACGGTGTTTTCCGAAGATCCTGCCGCAATGGCGCAACACTGGCTGGAACAGGGTGCGCGCCGGTTGCACCTGGTGGATCTGAACGGCGCATTTGCCGGCAAGCCTAAGAACGAGATTGCCGTGCGCAGCATCATCGAGGCGATGGGCAGCAGTGATGTGCCCATACAGTTGGGTGGCGGGATACGCGATCTTGAAACCATAGAGCGCTATCTGGATATCGGCGTGACCTATATCATCATCGGTACCGCGGCGGTGAAAGTGCCGGGCTTCCTGCATGAAGCTTGCGATGCCTTTCCCGGGCACATCATGGTGGGGCTGGATGCCAAGGGCGGTAAAGTGGCGGTGGATGGCTGGTCGAAGTTGACCGGACACGATGTTGCTGATCTGGCGCAGCGCTTCGAAGGTTATGGCGTGGAAGCTGTCATATACACCGACATCGGACGCGACGGCATGCTGACTGGCGTGAACATCCCGGCGACGGTTGAACTGGCCAGCCCGTTGCACGTGCCGGTTATCGCCAGCGGCGGCATCACCAATATGGACGATGTGCGAGCGCTGTGTGCAGTAGAGGCAGAAGGCATCACCGGCGCGATCACAGGCCGTGCGATTTACGAGGGAACGCTGGATTTCAAAGCGGCGCAGTCGTTGGCGGACGAGCTGACCAAACCAGTAATATGATGCTGACGATGAATGGGGATCCTGATAAGCCTGGACGGGAAAGTCCGAAGCAAGGCATGCGGCGCTTTGTTTGTGCCGTTCGACGCGAGCCGGAAAAAATTCCCGCCATATCGCCGGACAAAATTTTAACGCAGATGAATATTCGTGGCGGTTGCTCATGCTAGCCAAGCGAATTATTCCCTGCCTGGACGTGACTGCCGGGCGAGTGGTCAAGGGAGTAAGTTTTGTCGAGTTGCGCGATGCGGGGGACCCGGTAGAGATAGCGCGCCGCTATGACGAACAGGGTGCTGACGAACTGACGTTCCTCGACATCACGGCAAGTTCCGACGACAGGGGGATAATCTTCCGCATCATCGAACAGGTCGCCTCGCAGGTATTCATTCCGTTGACAGTTGGCGGCGGGGTTAGAGAAGTGAGTGACGTACGGAATCTGTTGAATGCAGGAGCCGACAAGGTAAGTATCAACACTTCCGCGGTGCTGAATCCGCAACTGGTGGAGGATGCATCAGGGCGTTATGGTTCGCAGTGCATCGTGGTGGCAATTGATGCCAAACAGGTGGCAGAAGGACGCTGGGAAGTTTATACCCATGGCGGGCGTAAAATGACCGGTCTGGATGCTGTTGAGTGGGCGAAAAAAATGCAGGACCTGGGTGCGGGTGAAATACTATTGACCAGCATGGACAGGGATGGACAGAAGAACGGCTTCGATCTTGCGTTGACCCGGGCAGTAACGGATGCGCTCGAAATACCGGTCATTGCCAGCGGAGGGGTGGGCAATCTTCAGCATCTCGCCGATGGCGTGAAGAAAGGCGGTGCGGATGCGGTGCTGGCGGCGAGTATATTCCACTTTGGGGAATATACCGTTTTGCAGGCCAAGCAGTTCATGGCAGCACAAGGCATCGAGGTGCGGTTATGACTCGGTGCGCGAAAGCGACGGGTGCGGGAATAACCGCATCGCACCTCCTCCCGCTAACGGCTGGCTGCGCCATAACCAGCGACTAGTAGTTTCATCAGTAACGTGTCGGAGGTGCGGTTATGAGCGACATATGGTTGAACAAGGTAAACTGGTCGGAGGAAGGACTGGTTCCCGCCATCGCTCAGGATGCTGTTACCGGAAGAGTGCTTATGGTTGCCTGGATGGATCGTGAGGCGCTTGATTTGACCTGGCGAACAAGCGAGGCGGTGTATTGGTCGCGTTCGCGCAAGAAGCTGTGGCACAAGGGCGAAGAGTCAGGCCACTTCCAGAAGGTGAAGGAGATACGCCTCGATTGCGACGGCGATGTGATTTTGCTGAAAGTAGAGCAACTGGGCGGCATAGCCTGTCATACCGGTCGCGAGAGTTGTTTCTACAACCGTTTGGAAAATGGACGGTGGGTGGAAGTTGACGAAGTGCTGAAATCTCCTGGGGAGATTTACAAAAAATGAGTTTGGGAGATATGAATCCGGATATATTGCAGCGCCTGAAGGAAATGCTGGAAACGCGCAAACTCGCATCTCCGGACAGTTCCTATGTCGCAAGGCTTTTCAGCAAAGGTGAAGACGCCATTCTCAAGAAAATCGGCGAAGAGGCGACGGAGGTCATTCTGGCGAGCAAGGCTGGTGACAAGTCTCATTTGGTGTATGAAACTGCCGATCTGTGGTTCCATTGCATGGTGCTCTTGGCGCAACATGGCTTGAGTGCCAATGATGTATTGCAAGAGTTGGCGAGGCGCGAAGGTCTGTCGGGCATCACCGAAAAGGAAAACAGACCGAAGGATTGATCATGAATGACTGTTTGTTTTGCAAAATCACGCGCGGTGAGATCCCTTGCAGAAAAGTATACGAGGATGACGAAGTGCTGGCGTTTCACGACATTAATCCGGTTGCGCCGGTACACTTCATGGTGATTCCGAAAATGCATCTTGATTCCTTGTCGCAGGCCGGCGCCGAGCATGCCTCTTTGCTCAGCAAGATACTGTTGCTGGCGCCAAAACTTGCAAGAGAGCAGGGTCTAGAACATGGGTTTCGTACCGTGATCAATACCGGCAAGGGCGGAGGGCAGGAGGTGTTTCATTTGCACATCCACATTATCGGCGGCGGCAATATACCCCCGATGGTGCGGCGTAACTAATTCAAGGAGAAGATCATGGGTTCATTAAGTATCTGGCATTGGTTGATCGTGCTGTTGGTCGTCGTGTTGGTTTTTGGCACCAAGAAACTGCGCAATATCGGCCAGGATCTTGGCGGGGCAGTAAAGGGATTCAAGGAGGGGATGCGTAACGAGGACGAGGCTGCGAAACAGGTTGAAGAGGGTGGCCGGACCATTGAAGGTGAAGTGAAAGATAAAAAAACGACAAATGTCTGAGCTGTTTGATGTGTAGCAGTTAGCAAAAATGTTTGATTTCGGCATTTCTGAACTGATGGTGATCATGGTGGTTGCCCTTATCGTCATCGGTCCCGAGCGCCTTCCAAAAGTGGCACGCACCCTTGGGCACTTGTGGGGACGTGCGCAACGCTATGTCAATGGCGTCAAAGCAGACATCGAGCGCGACATGGCGGTAGAGGAATTTCGCCAGTTGCAGAAAAAAGTCCAGGCCGAAGCAGATGAAGTGGAAAAATCATTCCAGGAGGCAGCAAGCACGGCGGATCAGCAAGCTCGAGAAATCAATGAGGCGGTTGCAAGGATTGCATCGCCCAAAGGCGCGACTCCATCTGGTCAGGCGATACAGCGACCTGAGCAATCTGCTGATACTCCGGCAGCGACACCTACTGGCAAAAATTCCGAATGAACACCAACGCAAGTTTCATTGCGCATTTGATCGAATTGCGCACCCGCTTGTTGCATTCAGCCATCGCCTTGCTGCTGGTATTCATCTGCCTTTTTCCTTGGGCATCCGATCTATATGCACTAATGGCCCAACCCATGTTGGCGAAGCTGCCCAAGGGAGGGCAGATGATCGCTACCGATGTCACCACGCCGTTCTTTGTACCGCTCAAGGTGGCGTTGATGGCCGCTTTCCTGATTTCATTGCCTTATATTCTCTACCAGGTCTGGCGGTTCGTTGCTCCCGGCCTGTATGCTCATGAGAAGCGCCTGGTGTGGCCTCTGATCGTCGTCAGTACGGTTTTGTTTTTCTGCGGAATGGCGTTTGCTTATTTCATTGTGTTTCCGGTGGTATTTGGTTTTATCACTGCTTCCGCGCCGCAGGGGGTGGCAGTGATGACTGATATCGACAAGTACCTCAGCTTTGTGCTCGCGATGTTCATGGCGTTCGGCATCACATTTCAGGTGCCTGTGGCAGTGGTTGTGCTGGTTCGGATGGGCTTCGTCTCGGTTGAAAAATTGCGCGAAGCCCGCCCGTATGTGGTTGTCGGTGCTTTCGTGGTAGGGGCGATCTTTACCCCGCCGGATGTAGTTTCACAGCTTATGCTGGCGGTTCCGCTGTGGCTGCTTTACGAGACAGGTATCGTGGTTGCCTCGTGGGTGGGCAAGGGCAAGACCAGGCAAGCCGAGTCTCGATAGCGGTTACTGAGTCCTGGGTTTTGGCCGCTTGCCTATTTTCAGTTTGAGGCTGATTGCTTCCCCATCGCGCATCAATTTGACGATGACAATCTTGCCTGGCGGCAAATTGGCCACAGTTTCCAGCATTGCGCTCCAGCTTTCGATAGGCTTCCCGTCTATCGCGGTCAAAATATCGCCTCTCCTGACCCCTGCTTGCTCTGCCGGACTATTGCGTATGATTTCAGTGATCAATACGCCTTTGATGTCGCCAAGCTTGAAGGATTCAGCCAGTTCCGGTGTAAGTTCCTGCACAGCCGCGCCGATCCAGCCGCGAGTCACCGAACCCTGCTTGATGATCTGTTCCATCGTGCTTTTTGCGGTATTGGCCGGAATGGCGAAACCGATGCCGAGCGAACCGCCATTAGGCGAATATATCGCGCTGTTGATGCCTATCAGGCTGCCGTTGGTATCAACCAACGCGCCGCCTGAATTGCCAGGATTGATCGCGGCATCGGTCTGGATGAAGCTCTCAAAAGTGTTCAATCCCAAATGATCGCGCTTGAGCGCGCTGATAATTCCCATGGTAACTGTCTGGCCCACGCCGAATGGATTGCCGATGGCGAGCACCATATCTCCTACCTGAGCCTGCTCAGGATGGCCAAATGTGATGGCAGGAAGATCGCCGGGCAATTCGATTTTGATCACGGCAACATCGGTTTCCGGATCAGAACCGATGACGTGCGCTTTCGCCTTGCGGCCATCGGCCAGTGCAACCTCTATCTGGTCTGCAGCTTCAACCACATGATGGTTGGTAAGGATGTAGCCATCCTGGCTGACGATCACACCGGAACCCAGACTGGAACTGTTTTGCGGCTCGTCATCACCCGGGTCGCCGAAGAAGAAGCGGAAGCGCGGATCATCGATGAAAGGGTTTGACGGGGCCTTGATGAGGGTGCTGGTGTAGATGTTCACCACAGCAGGCATGGCTTTTTTCGCCGCGATGTTCAGGCCTGTGCTGGAGGATCTACCGATGCCATCGGGCATGGTGCTTTCATAGAGTGTCACCACGCCGCTACGCGCAGCATTCGGCAGCAATTCCGGCTTGAGGGTATGGATGATGAACAGCAGCGCGAGGGCGATTGTGACAGTCTGGGTGAATAATAGCCAGTGTTTACGCATGGTATGATGAATCCGTTCGTTTCAAGGAATAGGGTAAAAATGCTGCTGGAAGAATTGTGCGATTATAACGCAAGCCTGCTGCAAACCGGCATGTTCAAGGACTATTGCCCGAACGGATTGCAGGTGGAGGGCTGTGCGGAAGTGCAACATATCGCCACCGCAGTGACGGCTTCGCAGCAGGTTCTGGATGAAGCTGTCGAATGGGGTGCGGATGCGATCCTGGTGCACCATGGCTATTTCTGGCGCAATGAGGACGCCAACATTGTCGGTATCAGAAAAAAGCGCATCGCGCAGTTGCTGCGCAACGATATCAGTCTGCTGGCTTATCACCTGCCCCTCGATGCACATGCCGTATTGGGCAACAACGCACAGCTTGGCAAGTTGCTCGGCCTTGTGGAGCAGGGCAGGTTTGGCGACCAGGATATTGCATGGCTGGGCTCGCTGGCTCGTTCACAGAGCCTCGCACAATTTGCGTTGCAGCTTGAGCATCACTTGCGGCGAACACCGCAAGTTATTGGTGACGGCGTCAAGAGCATCAGCAAAGTAGGGTGGTGCAGCGGTGGGGCGCAAGGCTATTTCGAGGCAGCCATAGCGCAGGGCGTGGACGCATATATTACCGGGGAAATTTCCGAGCAGTGTTACCACTTGTCCAATGAAACAGGAGTGGCATTTATCGCCGCCGGTCATCATGCCACGGAGCGTTTCGGTGTCCAGGCGCTGGGTGAACATCTGGCAACGCGCTTCGGTATAGAACATCGATTTTTCGATCAGGCCAACCCGGTTTAGTTAGTATCTTTGCGGGCGATTTGCTGCTTCGTGTACTCGCTTACGCCTCGCCTATCAAGTTGATATGTCACATCGTTCGCTTTGCGGCTCCTTGCGCTTCATTCCGCAAAACGAATTTCTAGTGGCACCCTTTGGTTAATCGTTGTTGCGTTTGCTGTGTAGACGTTCCAGGGAAATCGCCATGCTGTGCGGTACAGATCGCAGCGCCGTATTGGCTTGCAAGATGGAGTTACCATGGTCTATCAGAAATATTTTCAATTGCGATTCCATTTCGCCCAGAAGTATCTCGGGTTCCCTGGCGTAGCGCAGGAAAAAATCCCTGCGGCCGGGGCGATGTGCGCTCCACTGCCAGGCAAGGAAGCCAGCGTTATTGCTGAAACCGACATTTAGCAGCGCCTCTTTCAGGCTGGACACCGCTGACAACCCAAGGTGGTCCAGAGAAGGTGTGGAACTCCACATCAGGCCGAAATAGATACGCCATTCTCGGCCAAGATATTTTTGTTCCGCCATCGGACGCAGATAGACTGCCTGCTCGGGATCGATATTGCAGTGCAGGCCGACCAGAAAATCCGGTGCGTTTCTTTCCTCAGTGAGCTCTACCTGCCAAGCCAAACCAAGTTTATTGACCAGTATGCCGATTTGTTTTTGTAATTCTCGCCAAAACCGGTTGTTCATTTCCCGGCGCAGCCTGTCCATCTGGTCTGCAACCGATAACGCCAGAGGCAAGTTTTCTTCATTGGCAAAAAATTCCAGTACAGCCTGTTCTTCATTCATGATGTCAGATGTCGTTATACAAGTTTAAAGCGCACATTTGAAAGTGCATATAAGCGATTGCTGTAATTCTATGCGGCATATAACATTTTCCTGTGGTTTTGGGCTCAGACACTATAAACAGTGTTGACTTTATTTTTCAGACTAGACATTATTCGTCCGTGTAGTCGCGCCGCGCTCATTCAGGCGGGAATTAAATCAATAACTGAATAATAATTATTATCGCGACACACCGCATTTAAATAATCCGATTTACCTGTTCACTCATGCCTGTGAAATCCGGCATGGGAGCGTTTGTTTGCCGGGGGGAGTCCTTACGATGCATCGTTTCTTACGAATATCCGTCTTGCTGACGGGATTGATTGCTGCTCTGAGTATCAGTGCAGCCGAGTCCCCGCAGGCCACACCAATGACTGAGGATAGTTTAGGGCCTCTCGTAGAGCAACCTATCGAATTCCCGCATGATCGCCATGCCGGCGATGCCGACAAGGGCGGTATGCAGATAAACTGCATGTATTGCCATACCTACGCCAGACGCAGTGCGGTAGCCGGGATTCCGCCGCTGCAGAAATGCATCGGCTGTCACCAGAGTATCGAATCAGTTCGCGAGGCACCGCGCATCAAAAAGCTGTTCGAATACTGGGAGGCAAAAAAAGCTGTTCCCTGGAAGAAAGTGCATGATCTTCCTGACTTCGTCCGCTTCAACCACGAGCGACACATCAAGCGTTTCATCGAGCAGCAAAACCGTCCATTCCAGGAAGCGTGCGGATATTGCCACGGCAACGTGAAAGAAATGACTGTAGCGCGCCGCAGCAAGGCATTGTCTATGGGATGGTGTGCAAGTTGCCATCAGAAGGATCACTTGGTCACTGCAGAAGGTGGCACCCCGGTCGGCGGCCAGGCATATTGGTATACCTTTTATAAGCCTGATACGGCAGTTGGCTCTGCTGAAGGGCTGAAGGCTAAAGGCCCCAACGATTGCTGGCAATGCCACAAATAACCAGGCGCAGCTATACAAGAATTTTCCAGAGAGGTTTTGATGATGGACAGCGGTTTTGATCGGCGAGATTTTCTGAAGGTGATGGGTTGGGGCGGCGCGGCGGCTGCGCTGAGCGGCTGCGGCAATACGTCCATCGAGAATGGCAAGGAAACGGTGGTTTCCTATGTTGAGGCTGCTGACTATGTAATACCCGGCATCGGGGTGTATTACAACTCCACCTGCGCCCAATGCGATGCGGGATGCAGCATCAATGGCCGAGTACGCGAAGGCAGGGTGCTGAAACTGGAAGGTAATCCCGCTTCGGCGATCAATCGCGGCAGGATGTGCGGTTTGGGTCAGGCGGGTGTACAGCATCATTACAATCCTGATCGTCTGCGCGAGCCATTGCTGCGCAATGGCGACAAGGGAGAGATCATCACCTGGGAAAAAGCCTATGCACTGATCGCCGAAAAACTGAAAGGTGTGAGCGGCGAAGAGATCGCTTTCCTGAGCGGCGGTGTCAGCGGTCATCTCAAGGTGTTGCTGGGTAATTATCTGGCCAGCTTGGGATGCAAGAATCATTTCGTATACGAAGCGCTTGCGCCGGGAGTGGTGCGCGCAGCAAACAAAAAAGCCTATGGTGTGGAAATGCCGCGCTACAACATCAGCAAAGCCAAGGTTGTATTGTCATTCGGGGCTGATTTTCTTGGCGCATGGGTGTCGCCGGTGCATTTCTCGCAACAATATGCCCAGTTTCGTCGAAGTGTGGATGGGCAACGTGGCGTGTTGATCCAGGTGGAACCCAAAATGACATTGACCGGAGCAAACGCCGATCGCTGGGTACCCATTCGTCCGGGAACAGAAGGCGTACTGGCGCTGGGTATCATCAATGCGCTTGGCACCTCTACCGGTGAGATCGCGGCGGCGGTGAAAGGTTATGACAGGGCGCGTGTCAGCAAAGAAACCGGTGTGCCGCCTGGACAGATCGACAAGATCGCAGCCATCCTGAAATTGCGCTCGCCAAGCCTAGTGCTGGCAGGCGGTGCGGCGGAAGGATATGCACATGGATCGCAGAACGCTGCCGCGATCAATCTGCTCAACCATGTGCTGGGCAATATCGGCAAGACGGTTGAGGCGACTGCTGCTGTCCCGTTTCCTCAAATGGCGCCGGCAAAAGGAAATACCGCAGCACTCAAGTCGCTGAATGACGGCTTGGCTGCCGGCAAATACAAGGTGCTGTTCAACTACGCAGCCAATCCGGTATTTACCGCCCCAGGCGCGCTGAAGTTCAAGGACAATCTGGCCAAAGTAGGCTTCAAGGTGGCATTCGCCCATTATCTGGATGAAACTGCGCTACATGCTGATCTGGTGCTGCCTCTGGATTCGGCTCTGGAAGACTGGGGGACACTGGTTCCCGAGTACATGGCGGAAGGTGCACAGATCAACATCCAGCAACCGCTGATGGAGAATCTTCACCCGAATACCCGCGGCATAGGCGACATCCTGCTGGCTTTGCTCAAGCAGCGCCGCCCCGAAGAATACAAGAATTACGAAGATTATTATGCTTATCTGCGCACAGCACTTGTGCAGAATAAGACTGCATTTGGCGGACATGCAGTGGATGACGAAACCTTCTGGAACGAAACGCTGACCAAGGGCATCGTCAAACTGCCGGGAACTACAGCCGCGTTGTCCGGCAGGGCCGGTGTGGCGGGCTTGAAGCTGCCAGCCCCGGTTGAAAACGATGAGCAATATCCATTGCAATTCATCCCTAGCGTAAACATCAGTCTGCGTGACGGCCGCAACAGCAATCAACCCTGGTTGCAGGAATCACCCGATCCGCTGACCACTATCGTGTGGGATTCATGGATGGAAATCCATCCCAAGAAGGCCGCGGAACTGGGAATAGTGGAGGGTGACATCGTCGAAGTCACTTCCAGGGTAGGCTCGATAAAAACACAAGCCTATCTTTTCCCAGGCATACATCCCGACGCGATCTCTATTCCGATCGGGCAAGGCCACGAGGCGATGGGTCGTTATGCCAAGGGCTACGGCGTGAACCCTTTCCAGATTATGGATGCCGTTTTCGACAGGGAAACCGGTGAGCTGGCGATGCATGAAACCAGAGTGAGGGTCAGCAAGACCGGGCAGCGCGTCATCATAGTCAAGGATGAAAGCGCCGCAGGCGCCAAGCAGATTCGCGAAAAAATTGCGGCGCGAGTATCCACTGATAATGTCGATCTTTCGAAGGAGGTTTGAGGTATGTCGATCAGCAATCTATTGGAGAATTGGTCTCAGTTCCGCCATACCCACCCGGTGGAAGACAAGCCGCATGACCCATACAAATGGGCGATGACCATCGACCTGGACGCCTGTTCCGGTTGCAACGCATGCAGCGTGGCTTGTTATGCGGAGAACAATTTGCCCGTGGTGGGCAAGGAGAAATACGCTCATGGTCAAGCGATGCACTGGATGCGTATCGAGCATTATTGGGATGAGGACGTTGGCGAGGAAGGTGGCAGGGAGTTTCCAGACCAGGGCGCGCAATTCCTGCCGATGATGTGCCAGCAGTGCGAAGCGGCCCCTTGTGAAACGGTATGTCCGGTCGGCGCGACCAACCATACACCTGACGGGCTTAATTCGCAGATTTACAATCGCTGCATAGGTTCTCGCTATTGCTCGGCTAATTGTCCTTACAAGGTCCGTTACTTCAACTGGTATGACTACCCTTCCACCGACAATGTATGGCCGGCAGAGATGGCACAACAATTGAATCCGGATGTGACGGTGCGCGGCAAGGGTGTGATGGAAAAATGCACTTTCTGCGTTCAACGTCTGGCAGAAGCCAAGGTAAAGGCCAAGAGCGAGGGCCGTATCGTCCAGGATGGCGAGGTGCAGACCGCTTGCCAGCAAGCATGCCCGACCAGTGCCATTTCCTTCGGGAACCTGGTCGATCCGGAATCACGCGTGCACAGGCAATGGCGAGCTCAGCAGGTAGAGTTGGACAAGGATAAACAGGCCAAGGATGAGAAAGAAGGCGGCACTGAATTGCGTGGCTACCGAATCCTGGAGAACATGCGCCCCTATCCTTCGGTGATGTATCTGGAACGCGTCAGGGAAAGCGCCATTTAAACAGCCAATATTACTGTAATTTCTTTAGGAAATAACGATGAAAGATATCCGCGAAGACATCGCTTGGGCCAAGATCAACCAAGACGTGCTGAAGAGTTTGGAAAATCCCAGAAAGCTGTATTGGGTGATTCTGTTCGTCGCACTCGCCATGCTCGGTGTAGCCGTTGGTTGTGAGGTATATCAATACAATGTCGGGATGGGTGTGGCAAACATGGATAACCCGCATATGTGGGGATTGTATATCGCTACCTTCATCTTCTGGATAGGCATGAGCCATTCCGGCACATTGCTGTCGGCGATCCTGCATTTGATGCACGCCGATTGGCGCAAACCGATCTATCGTTTTGCCGAGGCAATGACGACCTTCTCGCTGATGACAGCAGGCCTGTTCGTGGCGGTACACCTGGGGCGCGTGTGGCAGATCTACTATGCGCTTCCCTATCCGAACGAGCGCGGAGCATGGCCCAACTTCCAGTCCCCATTGCTGTGGGACGCGATGGCGATCTTTACCTACCTGAGTTCATCGATCATATTCTTGTATGTAGGCATGATCCCCGACCTTGCGATCTGTCGTGATCGTATACATGAAGGCTGGCGCAAGAAGCTCTACACGTTGCTATCGCTCGGCTGGGAGGGCACCGACCGTCAATGGCGCAATTTCCGTGTTACATACCTGACCGTTGCCTGTTTCCTGATTCCGCTGGCGGTTTCGGTGCACTCCATCGTCGCATCGGACTTCGGTATGTCTCAGCAACCGGGATGGCACATCACTTCATTCCCGCCATATTTTGTTGCAGGTGCGCTGTATTCCGGATGCGCCGCGATCATCACACTATTCATTATCCTGCGCTACGTGTTCAAATTCGAAGAATACATGACGCTGCCTATTCTGAAGAAGATCGTGAGATTGACCTTCGCGATAGCGATGGTGTGGACTTACCTGAACGCGGTAGAATTCGCATCAGTCTGGTATAGCCACGATCAGGCTTCCAAGGATGTGTTGATCCAGAAAGCCAGCGGCACATACGCGCCATTCTGGTGGGCAATGATCTTTTGCGGTTCGATCGTACCATTGGCTCTGGCCTTTAAACGTTTCCAAACCAACATTCCTGTACTGTTCGCGGTATCGCTGTTGTTGAACCTGGGCATGTGGCTGGAACGCTGGATGATCGTTGCGCCAACTTTCTCACATGGGATTTATCCGTGGACATGGGACCATGACCAATGGCCTTCCTTTGTCCAGTGGGGCATGGTGTTTGGCAGCTTCGGCTGGTTCACCCTGTTGTTCATGGTGTTCTGCAAGGTATTCCCCTCGGTGTCGATGTATGAGGTCAAAGAAATGGTTTATCACCGCAGCAAGGAAACCAAGAAACAGGAAGAAACCGGTAAATTCGCGGCAGCAGGGAAGGGAGCGCACTAATCATGGGCCAACGTCATTTACTCGCACTTTACAGCAATTTCGATGAAGCCGAAGCGGTGGTGAAGGAGTTGCGCAACACTGAAATCAAGGGCTTTGATGTGAATCGGGACCTGATCGTGAAATCACCCATCGAACACCCCGAAGTCGAAGGGTTTCTCGGAAACAAACCGGTTCGTGTGCAATGGTTCACGTTGGGCGGTTCGTTGATGGGCGGTCTGCTGGGGTTCTTTCTGATCTCAGGCGCGCAGGCGAACTTTTATGCGCAATTCAAGGGCGGCAAACCCATCGTTCCGTTTCCGCCAAATTTTGTGCTGACTTATGAGATGTTCATCCTCGGCGGGGTGTTCATCAGCGTGCTGGGTTTCCTGATTTGCGCCGGCCTGCCGGGCAGGCGTTCTCCTCTCTATAGCGCAAATGTATCCGAGGACCAGATCGGGATTCTGGTGAAGTCCGACGATAGTGCAGCTAATGCGCTAAAAGCTATCTTCGTCAAACATCAAGCATTGGAAATTCAGGAAGAGGCAGGAAAATGAAGAATTTATTCTTGATTATTGCTTTATTGCTGGCACCATCGATGGCCCATGCCTGGCCATGGTCTATGGATATGGCCAACCAGGCCAGCATCAAGCCGCAAGAAAGTCCAGATCCGGCCAACCCGGGCATGAAACCTTTTCCGCGCCGGTCTGTGCCGGTCGCAGGCACAACAGTCATGGTAAAGGATCAGGAAGCCGCTCGAAACATGATTAATCCCGTGCCCGCAGACAGCAAATCTGTCGCTGCCGGCGGTCGTTTGTTCGGGATCTATTGCACACCTTGTCACGGCGATTCCGGAACAGGCGACGGTCTGGTCGGGGCGAAACTGATCATGAAACCCTGGAATCTGACTTTGAGTAGCGATATGCACAGCTGGAATCCGCAGGAATATCCGGATGGCCACATTTTCGGTTACATCACCCTCGGTGGTGCGGTCATGCCCAGTTATGCCAATGATCTGTCGCCGACCGAGCGTTGGCATATCGTGAATTATGTTCGTAAGGTATTGCAAAAAGGCCAGGCTGCGGCCCAGGCGAAATAGGAGGCGGTTGACATGTTTGCATACAGTAATTGGTCGGTATTGACCGCAAGTTTCGTCGTGGTGCTGTCGCTCGCGTTGGGCGGCGTAGCCTTGTGTTCGGTCTTGCATTTGGTGGGCGCCAAGTGGCGCATTCAGATCTGCCATCTGTCAGCTTCCCTGTACGCGCTGTTCCCGTTGGCATTTGTGCTGCTGATCATATTACTTTGGGGGGGTTCATATACCTTTCCATGGTGGAATCACGTGGATACGCACACGGCTCACATGCCAGGCTGGTATCGCCCGCATTGGCTGATTACACGCGAGGTTGCAGGAATGCTGTTCATGATGGCGTTGTACTGGGTGTTCATCCAACGGCAGTCGGTGAGTGATCGCAGCAGTGAAGACGCAGCGCGTTATCATACCGTGGCCACATGGATCCCGTTCTTCTTCGTACTTTACAGCACGATGGTCGCATGGGACTTTGAAATGACGTTGGTTCCCGCGTGGCACAGCGCGATTTACGCGATGCAGCAGTTCGTCAGTAACTTCGGTATGTTCTTGTCCTTCCTGGTGATTTGGATATTTGTCTTGAACAGCAGCAACAAATTGCAACGCCCGGTGGAAACTTATGTCTACAATTACATCGCTCAAATGCTGTTCGCATTTACCCTGCTGTGGGTATACACTTTCTTTGCGCAATACCTGACGATTTGGTATGGTAACTTGCCGGATGAGATGGATCGTGTAGCAGGCATGCAGGACGGTGACTACACTTTCATATGGTGGGCAATGATCGCCCTGAAATTCGTGATTCCGTTTGTCGTGCTCGCTTTCCCGATGCCGCGGCACAATATTCGCATTATCTCGGTTGTTGCGGCTTGCATCATCGTAGGAACATTGTTCGAGCGCTACGTCTGGATCGGTGGCATCCATGGAACAGGCCCATATCCAATTATTGCAGCAATTGCGGTCGGTGGAGCAGTGGCAGTTATCGGGTACTGGCTGGTGCGCTTGCGCATGCAAAGCACCCGGTTGCTCAAGGGGTAAGAAGCGATGATGAGATTGTATTCTGGGACAACATGTCCCTATAGCCACCGTTGCCGTATTGTGCTGTTCGAAAAAGGCATGGATTTCGAAGTGATTGACGTGGATCTGATGAACAAGTCCGAGGATGTCGCGACGATCAACCCATACAATAGGGTGCCGGTGCTGGTGGAGCGAGACTTGGTTTTATATGAAGCGAACATTATCAACGAGTACATTGATGAGCGTTTCCCTCACCCACAACTGATGCCGCCTGACCCTGTCATGCGCGGTCGCGCGCGGCTTTTTCTGCATCGCTTCGAGCAGGAACTCTACAGCCAGGTCGATTTGATCGAGCATGGTGTGGCGAAATCGATCGACAAGGCCCGTGCGGTGATACGAGACAACCTGACCCAGTTTGCGCAGATTCTGACAAAGCAAAAATTCTTGCTGGGCGATGAGTTTTCCATGCTGGACGTCGCGATTGCACCCTTGCTGTGGCGACTCGATTATTACGGTATCCAGATGGGCAAGGATGCCGCGCCGCTTATGAAATATGCTGAGCGATTGTTCTCCCGCCAAGGCTTCATCGATGCGCTTACAGCATCCGAAAGAGCTATGCGCAAGTGATTCCAGCCGCATTTCCTTGGAGAAACTGTGTTGGCTTCCACTCTCGACACTAGACATGCAATTGGCTTGACAAAAAACACTTTAATAGTCTCTGGTTCTGTCAGGGTACCCGCATGAGCGATGTGTCCACGCGCCCGTATCTGATCCGTGCGATCTATGATTGGTGCGTGGATAGCGGCTTGACTCCCTATCTGGCTGTACATGTTGATGCGAAAACCATTGTTCCGCCTGCTCATGTGAAAGACGGCCAGATCGTTTTGAATCTCAGTTCCGATGCGGTGCGCAACCTGGATATGGGCAATGAAATGATCACCTGTTCCGGACGTTTCGGCGGGGCTTCGTTCGATTTGCTGGTTCCGGTCGAATCGGTCATCGGCATATTTGCCAGGGAGAACGGACAGGGATTAATGTTTCAGGGCAGCGATCCGCAACAACCGCCACCTGCAGCAGGCGGCGGGGAATCGCCCAAACCGCCGCCTCACAAACCACATTTGAAGGTGGTCAAATAGAATAGCCGCAATTAATGCGGCTATTTTGGCATTACAGATACATTAAGAAAGCGCCGCCTGCATCTTGCCCAGCGCCTTTTGCTCTATCTGGCGGATGCGTTCTGCAGAGACGTTGAATTCGTCTGCCAACTCATGCAAGGTAGCCGCTTCCCCTTCGTTCAACCAGCGCGCTTCCACGATGCGTCGACTGCGATCGTCCAATCTTGACAGGGCATGCTTAAGTCCGGAAGTTTGCAGTTTCTCGCGTTCAGAAATTTCAAGTATCCGTGAAGGTTCATGTTCCGCGTCGTCGGCCAGATAATTAATCGGCGCATAGCTCTCCTCGTCATCGCTGCCGCCGGGTTCCAGTGCGATCTCATGCCCCGCGAACCTCGCATCCATCTCCACCACATCGTGTTCGCTGACATTGAGCTGCTGGGCAATTTCGCTGACTTGCTGGGGCAACAGCGGTTGCAGGCCCTGCTTCAGGCTGCGCAGGTTGAAAAACAGTTTGCGCTGTGACTTGGTGGTGGCGATCTTTACCAGGCGCCAGTTGCGTACAACGAACTCGTGAATCTCTGCTCGTATCCAGTGCAGTGCCAGCGATACTAGGCGCACCCCGCGTTCCGGGTCATAGCGCTTCACCGCTTTCATCAGGCCGATATTACCTTCCTGAATCAAGTCCGCCTGGGGCAGGCCGTAACCGGCATATCCGCGTGCAACGCTGACCACAACGCGCAGGTGCGAAAGCACCAGTTGACGCGCGGCATCCAGGTCGTTTTCAGTCCTGTAACGCGTTGCCAATGCGAATTCCTGCTCTTTGGACAGCAAGGGAATTCGGTTTACCGACTGGATATAAGACTCCAGGCTGCCAGCCGCAGATGGTATGGGTAAACTCATTGCTGCATTCATAATGTTTCCTCCTAATTTTGCAAATTTTAGCACTCAAAGAATGAGAGTGCCAGATCTAATAATGGTTCGCTGTATGTTGGATTAGGGTTGGTTTGCGCGGCTGATGTCCAGATTGCGCATCGTGGGCATTGGAAGACTAAGGGTATATCGCCAATATACCGGAAATCAGGGCATTATATTGTTCCAAAGCCCATAAAGCCATGCTACAGTTTAGCGAAAGAGCCAGCAGTGAAGTTCCTGCGGCAGCGGGCGCTCAACGCTCATTCAAGCTGGCTAGTAATAACACAATGTTTTAAATGAGGAAAATTTATGAATAAGACCGCCATGATATTTGCAGCAATGTTCACCGTTGTTGCGTTTGTTCCTGAAGCGGCAGCTCTGCCATCATTCGCCCGTCAGACCGGAATGGCCTGCTCCGCGTGCCACCAGCAGCACTTTCCGGTACTGAATAAATTTGGCAGAGCATTCAAGGCGAGCGGATATACGATGATGGGCACGCAAGGCAAGGTCGAGGGTGACAGCCTGTCGATCCCCGACACCCTGAATGGTGCCATCCTGGTAAAAGTCAGGTACCAGAAAGACAATACGCCAGCTACCGATAACGTCGCAGCAGGAACGGCCAATACCCTGGGCGATGGCCAGCTGCAATTCGGCGACGAGCTCAGCCTGTTTTTCGGCGGCCGTATCGGCGATAACATCGGCTTCCTGTTCGAAGGGAATACCGTCGCTGCGGCAGGCTCGCTGATGGCCGGCCTCAAGATCCCAATTATGTTCGACGCGGGTTCAACTAGGCTGTCGATTATCCCGTTCACCACCGATGCGCTTGGCGTGCAATACGGTTATGAATTGTCCAGCGGCGGCGTGCTGCGCGCCAACCGCTGGGCGGAGCACCGCCGTGAAACTTCCGCGGTACAGTACAACGCAGACAAAAACAATGTCCCCTTAAGTAAGGTGAATACCGGCGCAGCGACCGGTTTTGCCCTGGTTGCGCAGAACGACATCGGCTACGTCAACTTCACCAAGTGGTCGCCCAACTATGCCATGGGCGGCAACGGCTCATCGATCAATTCCTTTGACATGAGTTCCAGATATTTCCGCATTGCCGCCACACCCAGCGTCAGGGACTGGGACATGGTGGTCGGATTCGGCGTAATGGGCGGTGAATCGCTTCTCACTGATAGTAATGCTACATTTCCGGCTGTAGCTACGCTGTGGGAAACCAGGCAGACCTACGCCGATTTCCAGGCGCATGGTTTAGTGGGGAATAATGATTTGGGTGTTTATGCGCAATATGCGAAGGCGCCTATTGTAACCACCGCTGCAGTCGGCAGCATCTATGGTGCCGAAGCGACAGATCGCAAGGCGTTCACGCTGGGAGCGGATTACAGCGTGATCCCCAATGTACTGAGCCTGGGAGCTGCATACCGCAAGGCAAAGAACGGAGCTGTCGCCACTGCGAACGGCGATGATGCACTGACTTTTACTGCCGTTTACGACTTGGCGATGAACGTGGCGTTGCATGCAAATTACAGCAGGTACAAAGGCACTTCCCGCAATGCAGTCGGGGATCAGACCAGCATGTACACCCTGCAACTTGAGGCCGGATGGTAAGGCAACGCCGGCCAGATGACTTCATTGGAAAAGTGAGGTTTTCATCGGTGTTTCCGTAGGGTGCGTTTTAGCTGGCATGGCGGTCAATCCTTGTCTTTCAGCAGCGTTTTCAGATTGGCGAACGGATTATGGGTTGCCGCGGATGGCTGGCTTTCTTCGCCTTCTGGACGAGCCTGTTGCTCCAGCAAGCGCATGTGTTCATTATCATGGCAATACAGACACAGTAACTCCCAGTTGCTTCCATCCGCGGGATTGTTGTCGTGATTATGGTCTTTGTGGTGCACTGTCAGTTCGCGAAGGCGAGCGCCGGAAAATTCGCGGCCGCAACGCCCGCAGATCCACGGAAACAATTTGAGCGCCCTCTCGCGATAGGTCGCTTCGCGCTCGGCACTTTGCTTGCGCGCTTCCGCGACGATACGGTCGAGACGGGCGTTATCTGGCTTGGCATGTTTGGGCATGATTTGAGATAAGGCTTCCTGTCTTGCCGCTGCTTGGCCTATCAACATAGATTAGGCAGCCTTATTGTGGCCCCGGCAGGGCCGGGGCTAGAGTTTCAGGGATTGAAGCTCAGCTTGGCTGGGGTTGGCTGCTTCTTGGGCTTCTTGGCTTCCTTGGTTTTGCGTTGCTGTCCTTTTGCCATGATGGGTCTCCTTAGTAGAGGTCTTATACCGGGAATGCGTTAATTGTTCCGGACAAAAACTGTTCCGTGCAGTCAGTTTGACCGGTGTTCCGGTAGCAGCCGACGCGCGCGAATCATAATACTTCGCTGGAAAAAGTGTAGCTATTTTTCAGAACTTTCACATGGAAAATCGGGCTGGGTAGCGGCAATTAGAACCACGATCATTCGGGTAACCGGTAAAATTGCTTACAACTGCAAAATGTGCGCATCCTTTCCGGTTGTCACTGATATAGGGGACCAGTCATAACCAATCCAGTTCAAACTGAAGTCACTGCTCGGCGCTTGTCGTCATTGCGCGATCTTTGGCCTTTTCTGCGGCCATATCGCGCGCGGATTGCGCTGGCTTTCTTGCTGCTGTGCCTTGCCTCAGCAACGATATTGCTGGTACCGCTGGCGTTTCGCGATCTGATCGATTTCGGTTTCGGCCAGCGTCGGGAAGCTGATGATGGGGTGCTGGGCACTCTCAGCTTGAACGGGCACTTTGCTTTGCTGTTCGGGATGGCCTGCCTTTGGGCGCTGGCAGTATCGGCACGTTATTACACCGTATCCTGGGTGGGTGAACGGGTTACTGCGGACATTCGCAGTGCAGTATATGCTAGGGTGCTGGCGCAGTCGCCGGAGTTCTTCGAGACCTTGCAGACCGGAGAAGTGCTGTCCAGGTTGACCGGTGACACCACGCTGATCCAGACTGTTGTTGGAAGTTCCATTTCGATGGGATTGCGCAGCGTGTTCCAGTTCGGCGGCGGCATGATCATGCTGGCGGTTACCAGTCTTTACCTTTTTTCGCTGAACCTCGGTTTGATGGCAATGCTGATGCTGCCGATTTTCGCGGTCGGGCGCAAAGTCAAAAAGCTGTCGCGTGACTCGCAGGACAGGATCGCAGATGCTTCGGCCCTGGCTGGGGAGATACTCAACGCGATACCGACCGTGCAGGCCTATACACAGGAGCAACGTGAAACCCGCCGTTTCGCCGATCGCTCGGAATCAAGCTTCGTCACCGCGATCCGGCGTACCCGGGTGAGAGCGGCAATGACGGCGCTGATCATCACTGCAGTGATGGGCACAATCATCTTCGTGCTATGGGTCGGTGCAAACCAGGTACATGAGGGCAGCATGACCGGCGGGCAGCTCGCTTCGTTCATTCTTTATGCTGCGTTGGTGGCAGGAGGCGTCGGCACGATGGCGGAAGTCTGGGGCGACGTGATGCGTGCGGCGGGTGCGGCTGAACGCTTGCTGGAACTGCTTCATGCGGAATCCGCGATTGCCGAAACCTCCAGCCCGAGACCATTGCCCCAGCCCATGCAAGCGGCTCTCCGTTTTGAGCAAGTCACTTTTCGATATCCTGCGCGACAGGAAATCGCCGCTTTGGACGGAATTACGCTGGAAATCGCGCCCGGCGAAAGCGTTGCACTGGTAGGACCATCGGGGGCCGGCAAGACCACGCTGTTTCAACTTCTGCTGCGATATTATGATGTGAGCGCTGGCCGCATCCTCTTCAACGGTCAGGACATACGCAAACTCGGGTTGCATGATCTGCGTGACAAGATCGCGATTGTGCCGCAAGACCCGGTGATCTTTTCCGCCAATGCATTGGATAATATTCGCTACGGCAGGTCTGCGGCTAGCGACGAAGATGTGATGGCCGCTGCCAAGGCGGCACTGGCGGATGAGTTTATCAACCATCTGCCAGACGGATACCAGACATTTCTCGGCGAACGCGGCACCCGCTTGTCCGGTGGCCAGCGCCAGCGTATTGCGATCGCACGAGCGATATTGAAGAATGCCCCGCTGCTGTTGCTTGATGAAGCCACCAGCGCGCTGGATGCCGAATCTGAGATCCTTGTGCAGCAGGGACTGAACGCAGCGATGCAGGGACGTACCACTCTTATCATTGCGCACCGCTTGGCTACGGTACAGAAGGTAGATCGCATCGTGGTAATGGAACAAGGGCGTATCGTCGAAACTGGCACACCCGAGGATTTGCGCAAGCAGGGCGGGCTGTACGCGCGACTTGCGCGATTGCAGTTCGAGATTTGATCTTGAAATCCTAGGTTCCCGACTTCGGATGATCGATATTCTGCCAGGGTAGCCGTTTCAGCCGGAACAGTCCGTTGATATTGCTGTCACTGGTGAAGTACAGCGCACCATCCGGCCCTATCGCCACACCTGCTGGCCTTGCCCAACGTTCACCATTGTCCAGTTGAAAGCCGGTGATCAGATCGTCCACACGCTTTGCCTGCCCATCCAGAAATCGCACCACAACGATCTTTGGCGGACGGCGGCTGGCTGCACTGCCAATGTAGCCGCCACCGGGCTGCGTAGCCCATGAACCATGCAGGGCGACGATGGCATCCCCCGTCAGTTGCGGATCCATGGCACTGTCAGGAACAAAGGCGACACCCATAGGCGCATTGCGCGCAGGAAAAGTAGCGACGGG
>Ga0224495_10000569_pt1 | contig 28901 bp, 19 predicted proteins | sample SF_Jul11_sed_USG_FD_168128 | JGI IMG/M metagenome (GOLD analysis project Ga0224495, IMG submission 168128) | Sediment microbial communities from San Francisco Bay, California, United States - SF_Jul11_sed_USGS_4_1 | ecosystem: Environmental > Aquatic > Marine > Sediment | place: USA: California... | reverse complement strand
TCGCGGCAGACATGGCTGCGGTGGATCAGGTGATACGTACGCGTCTGCGCTCCGAAGTGCTGCTGGTCAACCAGGTCGGCGAATATATCGTCAATAGTGGCGGTAAACGCTTGCGCCCGGCGCTGGTAGTGCTGTCTGCCGATGCCTTCGGATATCAAGGAAAGCAGCACCACGACCTGGCTGCGGTGGTGGAATTTATTCATACCGCGACGCTGTTGCACGATGATGTGGTGGATGAGTCCGAGTTGCGCCGTGGCCGTGCCACAGCCAGCGCACTGTTCGGGAATGCCGCCAGCGTGCTGGTTGGCGATTTCCTGTATTCGCGAGCCTTTCAGATGATGGTCGAGGTAGGTGAGATGCGCGTAATGCAAATCCTGGCTGATGCGACCAACACCATCGCCGAAGGCGAAGTGCTGCAACTACTCAACTGTCACGATGCCGATGTGGATATTGCCAACTACATGCGCGTGATCCATTGCAAGACTGCCAAGCTGTTCGAGGCAGCGATGCGCCTTGGCGCAATCCTCGGCGGGGCATCGGCTACAGATGAACGGGCAGCAGCCAGTTATGGCATGCACCTGGGTACCGCGTTTCAATTGGTTGATGATGTGCTGGACTACTCGGCTGACGAACTGCAAACCGGCAAGCACCTTGGTGATGATCTGGCTGAAGGCAAGCCCACACTGCCATTGATCTATGCGATGCAACACGGCTCGACCGGACAGGCTGCGGTGGTGCGCGGTGCGATCGAGCAGGGCGATGTGGGGAAATTCGTTGAAGTGCTGCAAATCATTCGTGCTACCGGTGCGCTGGATTTCACCCGCCAGCAAGCCATGCGCGAAGCCGAGGCGGCATGCGCCTCAATCGCTTCGTTGGCCAACACAAAATATAAGCAATGCTTGCTAGAATTGGCAGACTTCGCCGCGACGCGGCAATTCTAAACTGCTAAAGTTTGTTTGGTGCTGAAAAAATCGTAGCGGACGGTTCGGTAGCAAGGTGCGCGGAGCTCTGCTTGGTCAGATAGCTGGTTGTATCATCGGTAGGTTTTGGTGGCATCAAAAACGGGGTGTAGCTCAGCCTGGTAGAGTACTGCGTTCGGGACGCAGGAGTCGGAGGTTCGAATCCTCTCACCCCGACCAGGTCAAACTGGTCTTCATTCGTTCCACCAAGCCTTCATAAAACCTTGCATTTATTGGCTTTCAGATATTTGACACAATCTCCTCTCCCCTCTTTTCCCCCAGTTCGAAGCAAGGAAATTTGCCCAAAAACCTGCTCCATGCCCATTTTATGCCCAAGGGCATATTGTTGAATTGAGTCGTCACTTGGCTTGGTCAGGCCAAATAGTTGCATCGGATAATGACCCACATCGAAGAACGTACCACATTGAGATATTAACTCCTGTTGAGCTTTTGATGGCACCTCACAAAATGTAAAGAGTGGTTAAACGGTGGTGAAATTTAACAAAATTACCCTCAAGAACTTTAACGCCTCGTGGGTCAAAGTCAGCGTCGCCAAGCTGCAAGCGAACAGAAAATGCAAGATGACGGGGATTGGCATCTGGTGCGGGCAGATAAAATAAAGCAACCCCCCAATTACTGCCGAACCATGAGAAATATATTGCCCTCTACAGGCTTGTTTCCTTCCAGCCTAACCGTGGCATCTTCACAGCTAAGTACCGACCAGCCGGCATTTTCAGCGCTTCGCCGCACAAAAGAAACTGCATGGGCGTAGCGCCCGGTGTTGCGCAATACCCATCCATCGTCGTCCGCTTTTTCTGTGGAAAAAACGAAAATCGCTTTTGCTGAAGCTTTATTAAAAGCTGCTACAAACAAATCTTGGAGTTCCCCCATGTAGACCATGACGTCCGCAGCAAGAAATAAATCATAAAACACATCTTCCGCTTCAAGAAACTCTGTTAAATCTGATTCGATTAGACGTTTATAGATGCCTTTTTCCTGTGCCACCCCGAGCATTTTGGGTGAAAGGTCCACGCCAACCATATCATCCACACACTGCGCCACATGCCTCCCCATAAGGCCTGTGCCACAGCCCAAATCAACAGCCCGGGCAAAACGCTGTTCGCCGGAGTGATTTTTGATGATCTCAATGATTCTGTCCGGTATGGAATACCCCAAAGATTCCACCAGGTGAGACTCAAAGCGTCTAGCATAACCATCGAACAGTTTTGTTATGGTCTGCCTCGGTGGCAAAGACATCGGATTGCCCTCAAGGCGCGAAAGCATGAACTGTGCAAACTGATTGTCCGGTTCGAAACCAAGTACCTTGCGGCAAATATTCATGGCCTCTTTAGCATCGCCGCGTTTTTCAGCTATGTTTGCAAGAGTACACCAGGCTAATGCAATATTTTTAATGGCGACCGTCCTTCGCATGCAATTTTCCGCACTCTCCAGATTTGAATTGCGTATGTGTATTAGCCCGAGGTTACACCAGGCTTCGGCCAGGTTGGGGTTGAATTTTACTGCCATTGTCCATGCAGCAAGAGCTCCATCATCATTACCGGTCATCAATCGCAAGTTGCCGAGGTTATTCCAGATGTACGGGGAGGTAGGTGCAAATTCCAAAGCAATTTGGAGGTGCTTTTCGGCCGATTTTAAATCGCCTTTTTCGGCCAAAAGAGAACCTAGCAGATAATGCCCATCTATATGCTGGGGGTCTCGCTTGATGACTTTTCGATAAATCTCCTCAGCAATAGCATGTCTGCCTGCCTGCATTTCCTTTATTGCATCTGCAATCAACTTATCTGGTTTGCTCATGGCGCTCTTGCGAATTTGCTAAGTGTTATTTCAGCCCAATGCCCACTGATTTTGCGGGTGGCATCGCAGATACACTACCCTGCACATACAATATGTTGAGTCTAAAGCAACACGCTTTGGCATACAAGCCAACGCTATGCATGCGATTGCGTTAATCTCACCTATGTAGCATGCATGAGGTCTGCATGGTGCAAAATCGCGTGCTACAACAACATCAGTCCGGATGGGCGTCTCCCAATTTCCGCCAGGTTTCCAGTAAAGTATCCGGGTTCAGTGACATCGACTGGATTCCAATACCCATCAACCACAGTGCAAAATCGAAATGATCTGAGGGGCCTTGCCCGCAGATGCCCACATATTTGTCCAGCCGGTTGCAGGCACCGATCGCCATTTCTAAAAGTTTTTTGACAGCGGCATCACGCTCGTCGAAGCGGTTCGCCACCAAGCTGGAATCCCGATCCAGCCCCAAGGTCAGTTGGGTCAGGTCGTTCGAGCCTATCGAGAAGCCGTCGAAATATTGCAGGAACTCTTCGGCCAGCAGCGCGTTGGACGGGATCTCGCACATCATGATCAGGCGCAAGCCATTTTCGCCGCGCTTCAAGCCATTTTCCGCCAGCAATTCGACGACCTCACGCGCTTCCTGAACCGTGCGCACGAATGGGATCATGATCTCTACATTGGTGTAGCCCATGCCCTCGCGGACTTTTTTCATTGCGCGGCATTCCAGTTCGAAGCAATCCCTGAAACTAGGCGCGACATAGCGCCCCGCTCCGCGAAAACCGATCATGGGGTTTTCTTCGATCGGCTCATACAGCTCGCCGCCCAGTAGCTTGCGGTATTCGTTGGACTTGAAGTCTGACAGGCGCACAATGACAGGCTTGGGCCAGAAAGCGGCAGCAAGCGTGGCAATACCCTCGGTCAGTTTTTCCACATAGAAGGCCAAGGGGTTGGCGTAGCCACGTGATTGCTTCAACACGCTGGCCTTGAGCTCTGCGGGCAGGGTGTGGAATTGCAGAGCTGCCTTGGGATGTATGCCGATCAAATTGTTGATGACGAATTCCAGTCGCGCCAAACCGATGCCGGCTGAGGGCATCTGCGCAAACTCGAAAGCCAGTGAAGGGTTGCCCACATTCAGCATCAATTTGACAGGCAACGTCGGCAATGCAGTTTCATCTTGCCGGGCGACTTCAAAGGGCAGTTTTCCCCGATAGACAAAGCCCGTGTCGCCTTCCGCACAGGATGCCGTGACGATGTCATTTTCCCTGAGTGCATCTGTGGCATGTCCGCATCCCACGATGGCCGGGATGCCCAGTTCGCGCGCAATGATTGCGGCATGGCAGGTGCGCCCGCCGCGATTGGTGATGATGGCTGATGCTTTCTTCATCACTGGCTCCCAGTTGGGATCGGTCATGTCGGTGACCAGCACATCACCCGCTTGCACTTTATTCATTTCAGCGGTGCTCATCACCAGGCGCACCGGGCCGATGCCGATCTTCTGGCCGATCGCGCGGCCTTCGATGAGCACTTCCCCGCGTTGCTTGAGCAGGAATTTTTCTGCGCCACCGGCTGCGGCGCGTGACTGAACCGTTTCCGGTCGCGCTTGCAGGATGTAAAGCTTGCCATCTAAACCGTCCTTCCCCCATTCGATGTCCATCGGCCTGCCATAATGCTTCTCGATGGCTATCGCATGTCTGGCCAGCTCCAGTACTTCGTTATCGGCCAAAGAAAAACTATCGCGCTCTGCCTGGGGAACTTCTTCGATGCTCGTGGAACGACCGGCGGTGCGGTCTTCGTGGAACACCATGCGTTGCTGTTTGGAGCCGATGCTGCGCCGTACCAGCGCGGGATAGCCTGCGGCAAGCTGCTGCTTGTGGACGTAGAATTCGTCCGGGTTCACCGAGCCCTGCACCACCATCTCTCCCAGACCATATGACGAAGTGATGAACACCGCGTCGCGGAAACCCGATTCGGTATCCATCGTGAACATCACGCCTGACGCGCCCAGATCGGAGCGCACCATGCGTTGCACGCCCGCCGATAGGGCGACAGAAGAATCCGTATAGCCGGTATGCACCCGGTAGGAAATGGCGCGATCATTGTAAAGCGAGGCGAAAACTTCCTTGATTGCGTGCAGGATATTATCTATGCCATGGATGTTGAGGAACGTCTCCTGCTGTCCTGCAAAGGATGCGTCCGGCAGGTCTTCCGCTGTCGCGGATGAGCGCACTGCAAAACTGGCATCGCTGTTAGCGGCGAGTTGGGTGTAGTGCTGGCGTATTTCCTGTTCCAGGCGTGGCGGCAGAGCGGCTGAAGAAATCCAGCTTCGAATCTGCGCGCCGGTACTGGACAGTGCAGTTACGTCATCCACATCCAGCGCTACCAGTGCCTGCTTGATGCGCAGATCAAGACCATCAACCTTGAGGAAATCGCGATAGGCTTCCGCCGTGGTGGCAAAACCGCCGGGCACACACACGCCCGATGCGCTGAGGTTGGCTATCATCTCGCCCAGCGAAGCGTTTTTGCCGCCAACCTGACCGATGTCGCCAATACCAAGTGACTGGAATGGAATCACATAGGGTTGCATGCTGCCATCCTTCCTGTTTCTTAATTAAGGCTTACTGCTTTGTATTGATCGACTGCATAATCTGGACAGCAATCTCCTCGATCGAACGTGACGTCATATCGAACCATACTATACCCTCGTGCCGCATCATTCGCTCGGCGGCAGCTATTTCCCTGCGGCAAGTTTCCAGAGCGGCATAGTCGCTGTCAGGTCTGCGTTCCTGGCGGATGCGGCACAATTGCTCCGGGGCAATTGTTAATCCGTACAGTTTGTTACGGAACGGCAATAAAGTATCGGGCAACCGGTCACGCTCGAAATCTTCCGGTATCAGCGGGTAGTTTGCCGCCCGCACACCAAACTGCATGGACAGGTACAGACTGGTCGGGGTTTTGCCGCAACGGGACACCCCGATCAATATCGCGTCGGCATTTTTCAGGTCGGCAGCGGAAACGCCGTCGTCGTGTGCAATCGCAAAACTGATTGCAGCGATGCGATTGGCATACTCGCTGTTGGTCTTGCCATGCGTGCGGCCAACGGCATGGGCCGAGCACACACCAAGTTCTTTTTCCAGCGGGGCGATAAAGACCTCGAACAGATCCAGGAACAGTGCGTCCTCCTGGCGCAACAGTGTGCTGATCTGCGGATTCATCATGGTCATGATCACCAGTGGGCGGATGCCATCCTGCGCACGCGCCTCGCGGATGAACTTCATGCATTCTGACGCCTTATCAGGGTTGTCTACAAACGGGAATCGCATCTGTCTGAAGCTGATTCCCTCGAATTGCGAAAGCAACCCCTTGCCGAGGGTTTCGGCAGTGATGCCGGTGCCATCAGAAACAAAAAGAATCGCGCGTTTGGATGAGTTGTTCATGCCGGAATGAGAAGGTTGCCCGGGTTGATAATGTTACAGGGTTGTTTCAACTTCGGCTTCAAGTTATTGCTACCATGCTGGTTTATTTCCGGCGCCTTGCAATTGTGTGGAATAGGGGCCAAACACCAGAGTCAAATTCCTGCTCATACCATCTTCCACGGTTCCATTGCCAAACTCAAAGCGACGCAAGGATCAGCAGCACCCGGTACGGCCCGTGCGCACCCAGCGTCACGGTCTGTTCGATGTCGGCGGTGCGCGAAGGCCCGGAGATGAAATTCACCGCGCGCGGCGGTTGTTTGAATTCCTTGCGCAGCAGATCCCAGGCATCTTCCATCGTCGCGACGATACGGCGCGGGTCGAGTACAGCCACATGGGTTTCCGGCAACAGGCTGGTGGTAGCCGGTGTGTCCGGCCCCGACAGCATCATCAAGGTGCCCGTTTCCGCGATTGCGCAAAAAGCGCCGGTCACGCCGACCAAGTCAGAATTTTTTGCAGGGCGCGATGGCATGTCCAACCCGGCTGCGCTCCACGGCAACCCTGCCAGCGATGGCCAGCATACGCCGCTGACAGGCAGATTCTTTCCACGCAGATAGCGCGCCAGCAGCGTTGGAACTTCCGCCCGGCTGTGGGTCTCAAGCACATCGCTGGAAAGCTTGAGGGCGCGCTCCTTGAAGCATGCGACCAGATCAGTCGGGGCGGGTGGCAGCGGGCCGCGCGGGTGCTGCGCGAGATGAGCGGAAGTCACAGGCGCAGAGGATTGTGTTTGCGCGCTGCGTATCTTGCTGAGGATTTTTTCGCGCGCGTTCATTGGCCTGCTCCACGCTTGTGCAGTTCGCGGAATGTCTTTCCGGATGGCGCAGGAAAATCCCTTCCGTCAGTCCAGCCGCCGGCACCGGGCAAGGTATGCAGCAATTTTTCCTTTCCGCCCATCATGCGTATCAATCGCACCCCGATCCTTGTCGCTATTGCATAGATGGTTGGATGCAGCGCCAGCCATGCCCAGACTTTGAGCAGGAATGTCTCCTGCCACGATTTCATGCCGCGCTGCAGTTGTTTCTCGCGCAGCTTGCGCAACAGATCCGGCAGCGGGATCTTTACCGGGCACACCGCCGCACACGCGCCGCAAAAGGTCGACGCGTTGGGCAGGTCGGGCGATTTTTCGATGCCGCCCAGCAGAGGGGTCAGTATCGAGCCCATCGGGCCGGGATACACCCAGCCATAGGCATGGCCGCCGATGTTCTGGTACACCGGACAATGGTTCATGCACGCGCCGCAGCGTATGCAGCGCAGCATCTCCTGCATCTCGCTGCCAACCAGGCTGCTGCGGCCATTGTCCAGCAGGATGATGTGGAAGTGCTCAGGGCCATCGTGATCTTCGGCATTCTTTTTGCCGGTCAGCACCGACACATAATTGGTGATCGACTGTCCGGTGGCGGAGCGTGGCAGCAGGCGCAGCAGCGTGGTGACATCTTCCAGCGTGGGTACCACTTTTTCGATGCCGGTGATCGCGACATGCACGCGCGGCAGCGTGGTCACCAGCCGCCCGTTGCCTTCATTGGTGACGATCAGCGCCGAGCCGGTTTCCGCCACCAGGAAATTCGCACCCGAGATGCCCATGTCCGCGTTCAGAAAAGCCGGTCGCAGCACCTCGCGCGCCTCGCGGCACAACTCGGCGATGCCGGTCTTGCGCGGCAGATGGTGTTTCTCCGCGAACAGGTCTGATATCTCTTCCTTGTTCTTGTGCACCACCGGCGCGACGATATGCGAGGGCGCCTCCTTAGCGAGCTGCAGGATATATTCGCCGAGGTCGGTCTCCATCACCTTGACCCCGGCCAGTTCCAGCGCATCATTCAGTCCGCATTCCTCGCTGACCATGGACTTGGATTTGGCGGCGGTTTTGACGCCGTGCTGTGCGGCGATCCCGGCGACGATGCGGTTCACGTCCGCGCCGGTTTCGGCCCAGTGCACGATTGCGCCGCACGCGGTGGCCTGCTGTTCGAAATGCACCAGCCAGTGCTCCAGGTTGTTTATCACGCGGTCGCGGATCGTGGCGGCTGCAGTGCGCGCTTCCTCAAGATCGGCGATCTCGCTGATCACCGCCGAGCGACCTTCGACAAAACGCGACTGTAAGCGCGACAGTGCATCCTGGAGTCTGGCGTCGGCCAGCTTGATCGTGACCTGATTCCTGAATTGGAGGGAGGTGTTTTGCATTATGCTTCTTCATCCAGTCCCGACAGCACCTCTGCCACATGCAACACACGGGTGGCGTGGTCGCCATTGCGGCGCAAGCGGCCTTCGATGTTCAGCAAACAGCCGAGGTCGCCGCCGACGATGGCGTCGGCATGTGTATCGGCAATGTGCTGGCATTTGTTGTCAGCCATGCGCGTGGACAGTTCGCCGTACTTCACCGAGAACGTCCCGCCAAAACCGCAGCAGGTGGTCGATTCGACCATCTCGTTGATCGTGACACCTGGCATTGCTGTCAGCAGTGCGCGCGGCTGTTTGTATACGTCGAGTTCGCGCAGGCCCGAGCAGGAATCATGATAAGTCAGCGTGCCCTGGAAGTTTCCCGGCATTTTTCCCGGCTTGGCGACATTGGCCAGAAAATCGGTCAGCTCGCAGGTGCGCTGACCGAGTGCGGTGAATCTTGTCAGCAGCGCCGGGTCGTCCTTGAAGAGGGATGGATAATGCACGCGTATCATCCCGGCGCAGGAACCGGAAGGCACAACCACATAATCGAAGGATTCGAATTCGGCGAGGAATTTCAGCGCCAGTGCCTCGGCGGATTTGCGGTCGCCCGAGTTGTAGCCGGGCTGGCCACAACAGGTTTGCAGTTTGGGCACAACGACCTTGCAACCGGCCGCTTCCAGCAATTTTATCGCGGCAAAGCCGATGCGGGGTCGCATGCTATCAACCAGGCAAGTCACAAATAATCCAATACGCACAGATTTTCTCCGGATGGGTAATCACGATGCCGTGCAACTATACGCTTGCGGAATTGCGCAAGCGGGAATATTTATCGGTTAAATCCGAACCTGCCCGAGAGCGTTGTATCTGAAAATTACCGCCGCGGACATTTTCCGGGTAGTCAGCTTGCTTGCAAAGGCGCTCTGGCAATACACGCCACAATTCTCATCACTGCCTCAATGAATCATCAAACTGCTCAATTGGTACAGGCCTGCCGAACAGATACCCTTGGTAATTCAAACAACCGTTCTTCAGGAGGAATTTTTGTTGTTCATCCGTTTCCACTCCTTCGGCAATGACATCCATGGATAAACTTCGTGCCATTGCAATGATGGTGCGCACAATGGCTATATCACTTCCATTCGTGGCTATATCACGAACGAACGACTTATCAATCTTGAGTTGATCCAGGGGTAGCTGTTTAAGGTATTGCAGGGATGAGTAACCGGTGCCGAAGTCGTCCAGGGAGAGCTGAACGCCAAGTCCATTTAATTCGCCCATGGTGGCAATAGTGTCTTCGATGTTTTCCAGCAACATGCTTTCAGTCAGTTCCAGCTTGAGCAGCATCGGGTTAATGTCATGGTGCTGCAAGGTGGCCTTTACTTGAGCCACAAAATTATTTTGGCGGAATTGCTTGGCACTTACATTCACTGCCAGAACAAGGTCTCGGGTGAGTGGCTCATGCTGCCATGCCTTGATTTGGGCGCAAGCCGTGTCAAGCACCCATTGCCCGATGGGCAGGATCAACCCGGTCTCTTCTGCCAGCGGAATGAATTGCATTGGGGGTATCAAACCGCGTTCGGGGTGTAACCAGCGAATCAGGGCTTCTGCGCCCAATGGTCGGAGTGAGTTGTCCACCTGTATTTGGTAGTACAGACGGAATTGTTTTTTTTCAAGCGCCTTGTGTAATTCGCTTTCCAGTGAAACACGATCTGCGATGTTTAGCTGCATTTGCAGGTTGAAGAATCGCAGCGTGTTGCGTCCGGCTTTCTTGGCTTGATACATGGCGATGTCGGCTTGCTTCAATAATTCATCTGTCGTCTGATGGGTGCCATTGATCAGGGTGGCGCCTATGCTGGAAGTGCAGTGGAATTCATGTGCATCAAGGTGGTAAGGCTGATTGAGGGAGGCTAGGATTTTTTCACCGATAGTTTCTGTTTGTGCGGTAGCTTCACTGGCATGTTGGCTCAATCCTTCCAGTAGTACGACGAACTCGTCACCGCCCAGGCGAGCAACAGAGTCGTCTTCGCGCAAACAGGACGAGAGGCGTAGTGCGACTTGTTGCAAGAGCAGGTCACCGGTTTGATGGCCGAGGGTATCGTTGAGGATTTTGAAATTGTCCAGGTCAATGAGCATCAAAGCACTTTTTCTGCCCAAACGCGCACTGGAAGGCAAAGCCTGCTGTAGTCTATCCATGAAAAGCCGCCTGTTGGGCAGGTGGGTGAGGGGGTCGTAGAATGCCAGAGTCCGAATCTCTTTTTCTGCTGCCTTGCGTTCCGTAATGTCGACGTGTACTCCGATATAATGGGTGACGACTCCGTCGCTCCCATTGACGGCGGTAATGGTGAGCCATTTGGGATAAACCTCGCCATTTTTACGCCGACCCCAGATTTCTCCCTGCCATGTTCCGGTTCGTAGGATGGTTTCCCACATCTCGCGGTAGAAGTCGGCGTTGTGGCGGCCAGATTTGAGTAAACGTGGTGTCTGGCCCACGGCTTCTACGTCCGTGAAGCCTGTGCTTTCGATAAATGCACGATTGACTCGCAGGATTACCTCCTTGGCATCGGTGATTACCATTGCTTGCTGAGACTCGAAGGCGATGGCAGCAATGCGAAGATCAACTTCTGCTTGCTTGCGTTCGGTGATATCGCGTTGAACGCACAGCCAGACTTCACCATATGCCGGATGGGTAAAGGTCGAGATTTTCAGTTCGCAGCAGATCGGTGAGCCGTCTTTCCTGATATTACGGGTCTCGCCTTGCCATTCTCCGCTTTGGTTGAGGATGTCAATTATCCTTGCAGCAGTTTGGAGCGGATCGCCCCATGATGGGTCATTGAACTTGGCAAGTGGCATACCGATCATTTCCTCCTTGCTGTACCCGAACATCCTCTCGGCCCCTTCGCTTGCATAGCGAACGAGGCTGTCCTGAGAGCTGATGAGCAATACGGCCTCGGACATCTCTTCAAGAATGCGTGATTGCAGGCGAATATCATCTTCCAGAGTGGCGCGCTGTGTGATCTGCTGGTGTTTGTAACGATCAGGCAAAACGGGGTCGATCGCCCCAAATTTTTCAACGATCGTAAATGCCCCGTCTGATTCGCAACGTGTCAGGTAAGTATTAATCCTGGCATGGTGATGTGCCGGGTTCATTTTTACCTCGCCTTGCGGAGCCGCTATGCTGATGGTGCTGAGCGCTTCCACCAGCGCTTCTGGGTCGAGACTTCCGGCCAGATTGACTGCCTTGGCAAATGCTTTCACGCATACAAAAGCGCCCTCGCCAAAATTGGTGAGTATGCCATTCCCGTTGGGCCAGATTCCATTCACGCCGGGCAGTTTGGCCAGGCGTGCCAGGTAGTCGCGGTTCTTGGCGGTATCCACACTCATGAAGTAGGTGTTGCTTGAATAGAAACCTTCGCGCACTTTGGCGGGCAGTATGCTCGCCATCATTTCGTCGTAATGGCCCATGACCACCGCCATGTGTTTCTTCAGGCCGCGCTCGGTAAAACGCGTCAGCAGGTTAACCTGATCCACTCCGGCAAAATAAGGGACAAACACATCTGGCTTTGCTTTATCGACATGATCCAGCAAGCGCTCTATGGATGCGGCGTCGACACCGATGGGGCAATATTCTTCTCCGGCGATTTTGCCGCCGGTACGTGCAAGGGTAAGTTTGGCAGCATGAATGGAGCCCCGCGGCCATTCGTAATTGTTTCCTGCAAAGAACATACGCGGGCCAAACTTTTCCTGCATATACGGGATCATGCGGTCGATCTGCTGATTGGGCAGCGCGGCAAAGTGAAAGAAGTAGCGGCTGAGGATACTGCCCTCATAAAAAGAAAAATTGATAAGCGGGATCTTGCGCGGCTCTGCCACGCGATAGGCAACGGCAATACGCGAGTTGGAAAGCAGGTTGCCGATGATGGCGATGCAACGATGTTGATCGACAAGCTTCTCGGCAGCAGCAACCGCGCTCTCCGGCAGGCTGCCATCGTCTTCAATGATCAATTGCAGGGGGCGGCCCAGCACCCCGCCGTTTTCATTTACTTCCTGGCATGCGATTTGCGCAGCACGGGAGATTTCGGTGCCATAGATGCTCACCAGTCCGGTGAGGGGGGGCATCAGCCCCAGTTTGACAGTAGCTTCAGACATATTGATCGTATGTTTCCGTATTTGCTTTAAAGGACGTCGATCTGGTGCGGATTCGTTTTCGTTCGGATCATGGAAACTCTTTGTGCATTTACCGCTTCAACAATTCAAGAAACACACCGATCCCGGCGCGAGCAATCTGCGCATCTTCGGCGGGTTTGACGCCGGACACGCCCACGGCGCCCACGCATTCTCCATCGACAATGATGGGTTCTCCGCCCTCCAGGAAGGTCAGTCCGCCGGGCATGGACAACACAGCTACTTCACCGCTGGATATCCGGTCTGAGTATGCTTTTGTGGGTCTGCGGCCCAGTGCCGAAGTGTGTGCCTTGCTGGTCGCGATCTGCATGCTGGTCAGTGGTGCGCCATCCAGCCGTTGCAGCCACATCAGGTGGCCGCCATCGTCGACGATGGCGATGGCAACGGCCAGGTTCTGGCGCAGCGCTTCCTTTTCGCAGCCTGCCGCGATGATCTTCACATCCGCCAGCGTCAAGCATGTTTTATTCTTCATTTATCCTCTCCTTGTTTTGCGGTGTGATAGCCGAGTGCCTTTGAGATATGCATGCCGGTATGCATTACTGGTTCTATCCATTCCTCGCGGCGGCGTTCTATCGGTGCGGACACGGACAATCCGGCAACCACATGGCTGCTGGCATCGCGTATGAGTGTGCCTATGCATCCCACACCCAGCTCCGCTTCTTCATTGTCCAGGGCATAGCCGCGCTTCTTTGCGGCGCTACAGTCTTGCAGCAGAGCGGCTATCCTGGTGTGCGTATTGGCCGTGTAGGCGGGCAGCTTGCTGCGCTTGGCGTAGCTGCGGCAAGCCGCTTCGCCCTGCTCACCCAGCATCAGCTTGCCGACCGCAGTCACATGCAACGGGGCGCGGCTGCCGATCACCTGTTCCACACGAATCATGCGCTTGGCCAGCGTGCGCTCGATATAGACGACTTCATCGTCTTCGCGAACCACCAGATTGACCGTTTCTCCCAACCGGTCGCGCAGCTTTTCCATCTGCGGCAGGGCGATCTTCCTGATGTCCACGCTGGCGTGAACCCGACTGCCCAGCTGCATCAATTTGCCTCCCAAATGGTAATTTCCCCTGGTAGTGCGCTCGACGAAACCCTGATCGGCTAGCGAGGAAAGTATGCGGAATGCAGTGGACGGGTGCAATCCGGTTTCAGCCGAGAGTATCTTCAGGCTCACCGGGTCTTCGTGTGCCGCGATCACATCCAGCAGCCTTGCCAGCCGCTCGATGACCTGGATCGAATTCGAAACTTCCTGATTTTTCTCTTTAGGCATATTTCGTAATGTGAAAACGATTGTGTATTGCGAAATTATATAACCAGACGTATTCTGTCAACAATTATTTTTTAAGGGCAATTTTGCCAAGCGCATTTTCCGGTTTTTCCGGCTGTGAAATTTAGTGGCGGCCAATGTGTTCAAGGGGTCTATTTAAGGAGTGGGAATCATGAAGACTAACGTAGCGGCAACCCCGCAATTTTGTGCGGGCATACAATATTTCGGCGCACCATGGGAAGGTTTTTCCCGGCATGCCCAAGCTGCCGTCATTCAGGAGGGCAAGACTGCGATCAGCGACCCGCGCGCGCCGGATGCCGTATATCAGACATTGTTGATGGCCGATGCGTTGCGCTATCTGACATTGCAGACCTGCGGCTCCAAAGGCTCCGGCCATCCGGGCGGCTTCGCCAGCAGCGCCGAGGCCTACGCCTCGCTGGTGATGCTGGGCCATACCAATATCGTGACTGAGGTGGGCCACCATGCGCCGGGTTTCTATAGTGCGATGTTCCTCGATACTTCACTGGAAGAGATGGGCATCAGGACGGTGACCGAACTGATGGCGCGTTTCCGCGAAAAGCATGGCTTGCTTGGCCATTTGTCCGGCGCCATTCCCGGCCTGCTGGCTCCCGCCGGTCCGCTGGGTCAGGGCCAGCATTTCGCCATGGCGGGTGCATTGCTGCATCCGGGCAAGCTGTTCCCGGTGACCATCGGCGACGGAGGCATGGGTGAGCCTTATGTTTTGAATTCGATGATGCATTTCAATACTGCCTACCCGAAGGTGACCAACTTCCTGCCGACCTTGATCTGGAATGGATACAGCCAGGAACATCATTCCATGGTGTCGCGTTTCAGCAACGCGGAAATGATCGCGTACTGGAAAGGCCACGGCTTCAAGGAAGTAATACTGGTCGACGCCAAGGACTTTGATGATTCCAGCCAGGCCAGCGCCTATGCGGACAGCTCCTGTTTTTCGCTCAAGCAGCGCCTGGCATTTACTGCCGAAGTGCTTGCCGGCATGGACAAGGCCGCGAAGTCAGCATTGGGCGGGACGTTGACTGCATTCATCATCAAGCAGATGAAAGGCACCGGCGTGCATACGGTGGGAGCCAAATCGCACAACCTGTATCCGGCCGACAGCCTGGACAAGCCGCATATGATCGAGGGGCTGCAGCGCCGCGCGCTGAATCCCGAGGCCTGGGCGATCGTGCGCGAGAATTTCGTGCGCGCTGGCGGTGGCCCTGCGGCCAAGACTGCAGTGACCGAGCATGTGCTGGAACTGTATCCATTGCCAAAAATGCCGCTGCACGATTTTGCCAAGGGCGAAAAGGTGGTACCGGCTACAGCAATGGGCGCGCTGGCCGCCTTCGTGGGTACCAAGGACAAGCGTTTCGTCGTGACCAATGCCGACGGCAACGAGGCCTCGGCGATGAAGAACATCAACGATGCCTTGAAGATCCGCCACCCGACAGTAGACCCGCTTTACAACCAGGAGCCGGAAGGGCAGGTATATGAGCCGCTTAACGAGGATGCGTGTGCCGGCCTCGCCGCCGGACTGGCGCTTTTCGGCTCACGCGCCCTGTGGTTGTCATACGAAAGCTTCGCGATCAATGGCTGGCCTATCGTGCAAACGGTAGCGCAGGCGATGGCCGAGCTGCGCCGCAGGACGCCATCCATCGTCACGATGTTCACGGCGGGCGCGCTGGAGCAGGGCCGCAACGGCTGGACGCACCAGCGTCCGGAGATCGAGAACTATTTCGCGGCGCAGATGCGCAATGGCAACACCTATCCGCTGTTTCCCTGCGATGCGAATGCGATCCAGGCCGCCTATGAATATGCGACCAACAGCTACAACAAGTGCATGGTGATCGTCGCCTCCAAGAGCGCGTTGCCAGTGTACATGGGCATGGACGAAGCAAAGCATGCGGTGGAAGAGGGTGCGGCGACCATCTATGAAACCAAGAGTGGGGAAAGCAAGGCCGGCGGCAAGGGCACCGTAGTGTTTGGCGTCACCGGCGACATGATCTTCCTGCCGGTATTCGAGGCGAAGGACAAGCTGGAGGCGGAGGGCTACAGGGTGCGCATCGTTGCGATCGTGAACCCGCGCCGCCTGTATCGTCCGGCCGACATCTCGTGGGATACCGTGGCCGAGCCGGACAACAAGTTCATGGACGACGACCATTTCAACGCTTTGTTTGACGGCGACGTATTGCTCGCGGTGAGTGGCGGGCCAAGCGCGGTGCTGGAGCCGGTGTTGTTGCGTACCCGTGCAGCCAGGCGCGATACCTTTGCATGGAAGCGCGGCGAGACCACGGCCAGCCCGGCGGAGATCATGGAGTTCAACGGTCTCACCGCCGACGCGATGGTCAAGCGAGCCAAGGCGCTTAAAGGTTAATTCTCCCTGAGCCAGGACGAAAGTCCTGGCATTTTTTTAACGCGAACTGAAATAAAAAAATGTCAGAAACAAAGATCATCATACTTGACGACGACCCTACCGGATCGCAAACAGTGCACAGCTGTTTGTTGCTGACGCGCTGGGACGTGGAAACTTTGCGCGAGGCGATGGAAGATGCCTCGCCGCTGTTCTTTGTGCTGACCAATACGCGCGGCATGGCTGCACAGCCTGCAGCGGACATCACGCGCGAGGTGTGCGTTAATCTAAAAGTTGTTATGGCCGAGATGAAACAACGCGGGTGCGACATCAATCCCATCATGGTGAGCCGTTCGGATTCGACGTTGCGCGGCCATTATCCGGTTGAGACCGATGTGATCGCAGAAGAGCTGGGGCCGTTCGATGCGCACTTTTTGATTCCAGCATTCTTTGAGGGTGGGCGCATTACCCGCGACAGCGTGCATTACCTGAAAGTGAACGGCAAGGACACTCCTGTGCACGAGACGGAGTTCGCGCGCGACTCGGTGTTCGGCTATCGCCACAGTTACTTGCCGGACTACGTCGAGGAGAAAACCGCCGGACGCATCAAGGCGGCTCAGGTCGAGCGCTTCCTGTTGAGCGATGTGCGCGGCGACTGCCTGCCGCGCCTGATGAATCTGCACGACAATGCGTGCTGCGTGGTGGATGCCGAAACGCAAAACGATCTCGATCAATTCGCCGGACAGTTGCGAATGGCCGCTGGATGCGGCAAGCGCTTTTTGTTCCGCAGTGCCGCCAGTCTGCTCACTGCGCTGGCGAGCCTGCCGGCGCAGCCGGTGGCTGCGCAAGATATGGCGAAGTATGTGCGTGGAGGCCTACCCGGCGCGGTGATCGTGGGTTCGCACGTCAGGAAGACCACCTTGCAACTCGAGCAGCTGCTCAAGATGCCCGGTGTTGAGCCGGTGGAGGTGAATGTGGAGAAATTACCCGGGAGTCGCGATGCGCTGCTGTCGGGGATCATACGCAATTGTGAACAGAGTCATGCCGCCGGCAAAACCCCTGTGGTTTATACCAGTCGTCTGGAAAAGGCATTCCCCGACCAAACATCGCGGCTGGCATTCGGAGAGATGGTCTCCGCTTTCCTGATGGATGTGGTGAGGAGTTTGCCGAAAACCTTGGGGTTTCTGATCAGCAAAGGCGGCATCACGTCAAACGATGTATTAAGTTCAGGTTTGGGGTTGCGCACTTCGCGCGTAGTCGGGCAAATTTTGCCCGGATGTTCGGTGGTATGCTGTCCACCCGATCATCCGCGTTACCCGAATTTGCCGGTAGTCATATTCCCCGGCAATGTCGGAGATGACCATGCTTTGGCAGTGGCATATGGCAGGCTGGCTGGATATGTCACGATAGTGGCGTAGTCCGGGCTTGGCCATGATGGCATCCGGATATGCTTAATTGTATATTCTCTTGACGGGGTGTAGGATTCAACGCACGAAAAAACATTTTCGGATTGGGCAGCAATTAAAGTGGCCGAAGAGTCGCTGGTTCAAGTAGGTGGAATATTATCAGTATTAATTACGCGTATTTTTCCAATGCATAATCTAAGGAGATTCAAGATGAGCGAAAAAAACAAGAAGCAAGAAGAAGCATCCCCAGCCACCCTTTCCCGCCGCAAGTTCCTGTCCGGCGCAGCTGCCGCGGCAGGCGGTGTGGCAGCGCTGGGCTTCCCTTCGATCAGCAAGGCTGAGGAGCCCATCAACCTACGCTTCCAGAGCACTTGGCCAACCAAGGATATTTTCCATGAATATGCCGTAGACTTTACCGAGAAGGTGAATGCCATGTCTGGCGGCAAGCTCAAGATCGAGATGCTGCCTGCAGGTTCAGTCGTCAAGGCCTTTGATCTGCTGGATGCGGTCAACAAGGGCACGCTCGATGGCGGCCATGGCGTGGTGGCTTACTGGTATGGAAAGAATTCCGCGGTAGCGCTGTGGGGCTCTGGCCCAGCCTTCGGCATGGACGCGAACATGGTGCTGGCCTGGCATTACTACGGCGGCGGCAAGGAGATGCTCGATGATATCTACAAGAGCCTGAATATGGATGTGGTATCCATGCTGTACGGTCCTATGCCCACCCAGCCGCTGGGCTGGTTCAAGAAACCGATAGCGAAGGCCACAGACTTGAAGGGGTTAAAGTATCGCACCGTAGGTCTGGCTGTGGACATCTTCAAGGAGCTGGGCGTCGCAGTCAATCCGTTGCCGGGCGCCGAAATCGTGCCTGCGATAGACAGGGGTCTGCTCGATGCGGCGGAATTCAACAACGCGTCCAGCGACAACCTGCTGGGTTTCCCGGATGTGGCAAAGATCTGCATGCTGCAGAGTTTCCACCAGTCCAGCGAACAGTTCGAGATATTGTTCAACAAGAAGAAGTACGATGCGTTGCCCGATGAACTGAAGTCCATCATCAAGCATGCCATCCAGGCGTCCTCCGCAGATATGTCGTGGAAAGCAATTGATCGCTATTCCAAGGACTATGAAGACATGAGCAAAAACAAGGGCGTGAAATTCTACAAAACCCCGGATGCGATCCTGAAAGCCCAGTTGGCGGCATGGGACAAGGTGACTGCGGCAAAGAGTGCGGAGAATCCGGCCTTTAAAAAGGCGCTGGAATCCATGCGTGCTTTCGCAAGCCGGGCAGCTCACTGGCAGAACGACACCAACGTGGATTACAAGATGGCCTACAACCACTATTTTGCAAAAAAATAATTTGACCTGGGTAATCAGTCGCCGTCCGGCTTGCGCCGGACGGTTTTTTTTACCAATTATTTGAATTTCCAAATCTATGCAGAAATTACTGTTGTTCATAGACAAGGTCAGCACTTTTGCCGGAAAGTTTTTTTCCTGGTCTATCGTCGGCCTGACTTTCCTGATTTCCTGGGAGGTGTTCTCGCGCTATGTGTTGAACGATCCTCATGCTTGGGTGCTGGATGCGCAGATCATGCTCTACGGCGCGTTGTTCATGATGGCCGGAGCTTATACGCTATCGCAAAGCGGTCATGTGCGCGGTGATGTGCTATACGGTTTCTTCGAACCCAGAACGCAGGCGACCATCGATCTGGTGCTCTACATCATCTTCTTCCTGCCGGGGATTTTTGCGCTGGCTTACGCAGGATGGGGTTACGCCAATGAGTCATTGGCGATACGCGAACAAACTTTCAGTCCGGAACCGCTGCCCTTGTATCCTTACAAGTTCATCATTCCTATGGCGGCTTTTTTTCTGCTGATCCAGGGGCTGGTAGAGATAGTACGCTGCATCATCTGCCTGAGGGATGGCGAATGGCCATCGCGCATACCGGATGTGGTCGAGGTGGATGTCGAAGAGCTCAAGAAGATGGTGAATGTCAGGGATGAGGACATCGCCAGCCTTGACAAATATGTGCTGCAGCAAGAGGGCAAAAAATGAAAAAGGAATTGCGTTTTGGCTTCGCGCTGATGGCGATCATTTTGCTGGCGGTGGTGTTTCTCATGCCCTGGGGGCACCTCACCAATGGCCATCTCGGCCTGCTGATGCTGAGTCTGGTGGTGGTGGCGATCATGCTGGGATTTCCCACGGCCTTTACGCTGATGGGGATGGGGGTCTTTTTTGCATGGCTTGCCTACCGCAGCGTCAATCCGGATATCGCGGTGCAACAAACGCTGGACTTGATGGTGCAGCGCACCTACGGGGTGATGACCAATGATGTGCTCATCGCCATCCCGCTATTCGTATTCATGGGTTATCTGGTCGAGCGCGCGAATCTGATCGAGAAGCTGTTCAAGAGCCTGCATCTTGCGCTGGCGCGTATCCCCGGATCTCTCGCGGTTGCCACGCTGGTTACCTGTACGATCTTTGCGACGGCGACGGGTATCGTGGGCGCCGTGGTGACCTTGATGGGTTTGCTGGCGATGCCCGCGATGCTGCGCGCCGGTTACGATGTCAAACTGACCGCGGGTTGCATTACTGCGGGTGGCTGCCTCGGTATCCTGATTCCCCCTTCTATATTGTTGATCGTTTATGGCGCGACAGCAGGCGTGTCGGTCGTGCAGCTCTACGCGGGCGCCTTCTTTCCCGGCCTGATGCTGGCAAGCTTGTATGTCGGATATGTGATCTTGGTGGCCAAGCTCAAGCCGCATCTGGCGCCGCCGCTGCCCATGGCTGAACGGGAGATTCCATTGCCGGATTTCCTGAAGACGATCTCGCAATCGATCAGCACCAAGGCACTGCTTGGTCTGCTCGGCGCGCTGAATCCAAAACGAAAATTCTCTTTACCTGCCGGTTTCGTTTTACGCCAGCTTTTCATTGCTTTGTTGCCGGCGATAGTATGGTTTGGCGCGATGGGATTGGCTTATCAAAGTATGACCAAGGCGGCTGTGGTGGAAGATACATCCGGACTGGTTGAAATGGGATTTGACTCCCAGCCTTCAGCTGCGCTTCTGGACAGGCAGCAGGCGGGGGGTGTTGAAGAACCGCCGATTGCCGATGGACTTCAGGAGCCGCCGGTTGCCGATGGGCTACAGGAGCCGCCGGTTGCCGATGGACTTCAGGAGCCGCCAGGTGCCGATGAGCTACAGGAGCCGCCAGGTGCCGAGGCTGTCAAGGAGCCCCCAGTCAGTGACGTCAACACCGAATCGCGCGCACAGATTGTCGCCGTCACGACTGAGGTGGCTGTGGAAAAAAAGGCTGCTCCGGATTCCTATTGGATAACGCTCGCGGTAGGTACCTTGATATTGGTTGCGTACTATGGGTTTTTGTTTACCATCGCGCGGCTACAGCTGTTCAAGATGTTGCTGGGGTCGTTTTTCCCGCTGGCGGTGATGATCCTGGCCGTGCTGGGTTCGATCGTGTTCGGGCTGGCTACGCCTTCAGAAGCGGCAGCCATGGGCGCACTGGGCGGTTTCGTCATGGCTGCCGCCTATAAGCAGCTGAAAACCCGCGTGGTCAAGGAATCGGTATTTCTGACCGCCAAGACTTCGGCGATGGTGTGCTGGCTGTTTGTGGGTTCGGGTATCTTTTCGGCGGCATTCGCGTTGCTCGGCGGGCAGGCCCTGATCGAGCATTGGGTGCTGTCCCTGGACATGACACCGGTCCAGTTCCTGCTGTTGTCCCAGTTCATTATTTTCATCCTGGGATGGCCGCTGGAGTGGACAGAGATCATCGTCATTTTCATGCCGATCTTCATACCGCTGTTGACGCATTTCAATATCGATCCGCTGTTTTTCGGCTTGCTGGTCGCGCTTAACCTGCAGACGGCTTTCTTGTCGCCGCCCGTCGCTATGGCCGCCTTTTACCTGAAGGGGGTAGCGCCGCCGCATGTGACGCTCAACCAGATATTTGCCGGCATGATGCCGTTCATGGCGATACAGGTATTTGCGATGGCAATGTTGTATGCCTGGCCGGCCATCGGTATGTGGTTGCCGCATTTGCTGTACAAGTAAGGAGCGATAGGCCACCTCGAAATAATTCAGCCGCTGCAGGGTGCGCATGACGCACCCTGCAAAATTGAGGGTGCTTCTAAAAATTCAGAGTTCGCCAAAATGCAAGGCGCGGAAAAAATTTCGTAGCGCCGCATATGGATGATATGTAAGCAAGAAATTTATTCTGCAACACAGCATAACCAGCGACTTGGCTGTCGTCTTTTGACAGCTTAGTCGAATGGCTAGTAGTTATACCAGTTGGGATGAAATGTGGATTTTTAGAAGTGCCCTTGAGCCGATCTTTTCTACCATGACCACACATATCCACCGCCGGATGCGCCGCATACGCTGGACCAGTTACACGCTGGTGGTGACGGGTTACATGCTGGCGTTTTTTCACCGCATGGCGCCGGCCGCGATCGCGACCGACCTGCAGCAATCCTTTCTCGCCAGCGGTGCAGCATTGGGTTCATTGGCGGCCGCGTATTTTTATACTTACACGGTGATGCAGATCCCGATCGGCGTGATGGCCGATACGCTGGGCATACGCAAGATCGTTGCGATCGGTGCAGCGCTGGCCGGCGCGGGATCGCTGTTGTTCGGCATGGCCGACACGCTTTTTGTTGCCACAGTGGGACGGATACTGATCGGCCTGGGCGTTTCATCGATGTTCATCTCGCTGATGAAACTCAATTCGGTGTGGTTCCATGACCGGCACTACGGCACCGTCGGCGGCATGTCCATCCTGCTCGGCAATCTGGGCGCGGTGCTTGCCGCCACGCCACTGGTTTGGGCGGTGACGCATACTTCATGGCGCAACGTGTTTGTGACAGTCGGGATATTTTCCTTGGTGCTGGCCGTGCTGGTGTGGCTATTTGTACGCAGTCATCCCGGTGAAGCAGGCCTGCCGTCGATGCGTGAACTGGAAGGCAATCCATCGCATCCTCCCCATCAGGGGCACTGGTACGACGGCTTGCGCAAGGTGATAAAGAACCGCGCCAGCTGGCCGGGCTTCTGGCCCAATCTGGGCATCGGCGGCAGCCTGTTTGCTTTTGCCGGATTGTGGGCGGTCCCGTTTTTGCGCGACGTCTATGGCATGGAGCGCAGCGTGGCTGCCAACCACACCATGCTGTTGCTATTCTCGTTCGCGGTTGGTGCGATGCTGTGCGGCACGCTCTCCGACCGGCTCGGTAAAAGGTTGCCGGTGATCGTTGGTGGCATCATGTTGTATGTGTTGTGCTGGTTACCCTTCGTGTTCGCTTGGCATCTGCCGGCAGCGTTCAGCTACCCGCTGTTTGCGTTGATGGGGTTGGGTGCGTCGGGATTCACGCTGACCTGGGCCAGCGTAAAGGAGGTGAATCCACCCGCGCTGTCCGGCATGGCGATCAGCGTCATCAACACCGGTGGCTTTCTCGGCGCTGCGATAATGCAGCCGATGGTGGGCTGGGCCATGGATCAGGGTTGGGATGGCCGGGCGCTGGCGGGTGCGCGCATCTATTCGGAACAGAATTACCAGGCCGGTCTGGGCATCATGCTGGGTTTTGCGGTCGCCGGCCTGATTGGTGCGCTATTTATCCGCGAGACCCATTGCCGCTACATCACCATTCCAGCGCAGAAATAAAGTACGTTGACGCACGAAATTCTCGTAGTGTTAAACGATGATTGAAATAAAGGAGAAGAACATGTCGAAGCCTACCTTGCATTTATGGATCAACGGCCAGCGCACCAAGAGCCGCAGTTCCCGCTTCGCAGAAGTGAACAACCCGGCGACTGGCGAGGCGATACGCCAAGTGCCGCTGGCCAGCCGCGAGGATGTGGAAAGCGCGATCGCTGCAGCCAAGGCCGCCTTCCCAGGCTGGCGCGATACCACGCCGCTGCGCCGCAGCCGCATCCTGAACAAATTCCGCGAGCTGCTCGAAACGCATCGCACCGAGCTTGCGCAACTGGCCAGCGAGGAGCACGGGAAAACCTTGGAAGACGCCGCCGGTTCGGTGCAGCGCGGTATTGAGGTGGTGGAGTTTGCCATCGGCGCGCCGCACCTGCTCAAGGGCGAACATGCCGAGAACGTCGGTCGCGGCGTCGATTGCCATTCCATGCTGCAGCCGATAGGCGTGTGCGCGGGCATCACGCCGTTCAACTTTCCGGCGATGGTGCCGATGTGGATGTTCCCGGTCGCGCTCGCCTGCGGCAACACCTTTGTGCTCAAGCCTTCCGAGAAGGTGCCTTCGTGCAGCTTGCGCATGGCGGAATTGTTGAAGGAGGCGGGGTTGCCCGATGGCGTGTTCAACGTCGTGCCCGGCGACAAGGGAGCGGTCGATGTGCTGCTGAGCCATTCCGATGTGCGCGCCATATCCTTCGTAGGCTCGACGCCGGTCGCAAAATATATCTACGAGACCGCCGCGCGTCACGGCAAGCGCGTGCAGGCGCTGGGCGGGGCGAAGAACCATGCCGTGGTGTTGCCCGATGCCGACCTGGATTTCACCGCCGACGCCATCATGGGCGCGGCCTACGGTTCGGCGGGAGAACGCTGCATGGCGATTTCCACCGTGGTCGCGGTGGGCAACATTGCAGACGCATTGGTGACCAAACTGAAGACAAGAGCCGAAAAGCTGGTGGTCGGCCCCGGTGACAAAAAAGGCGTGGACATGGGCCCGGTGATCTCGGCGCAGCACCGGGACAAGATTGTCGGCTATATAGACAGCGGCGTGCAGCAGGGAGCGAAACTGGTTGCTGACGGGCGCGGCATCAAGGTGGCGGGCCATGAAAAAGGATTTTTCGTCGGGCCGACGCTGTTCGACAACGTAACCACCGGCATGACTATATATAAGGAAGAGATCTTCGGCCCGGTGCTGATCGTGCTGCGCGTCGCAACGTTCGACGAGGCGATCGATATGGTGAACAGCAACCCGTACGCCAACGGCACCGCGATCTTCACCTCCTCGGGGGCTGCCGCGCGGCGCTTCCAGAGCGAGATCGAGGTCGGCATGGTCGGCATCAACGTGCCGATACCGGTGCCGATGGCATTCTTCTCCTTCGGCGGCTGGAAATCCTCGCTGTTCGGCGACCTGCACATGCACGGCATGGAAGGCGTATATTTCTACACACGCACCAAGGCGATCACCACGCGCTGGCCGGAAGTGGCGGAGCGCAGCGGCTCGACATTGACGATGCCTACGCTGGGTTAAAAAATACATCCATCGACAAAGCCATGCGACCAGACTTACAAGGGGCGATAGCCGAACCGCTTGTTCATAGAGGCAAACAGATTTATGCAATACGTACAAGGAGGATAGGAATGACAATCAACATCGGATTCATCGGCCCCGGCATCATGGGCCGCCCCATGGCCCTCAACCTGATGAAGGGCGGACACAAACTCCGGGCCTATGCGCGCCGCCCGGAAACCTTGCAGCCGCTGGCTGCGGCGGGTGCCACCGCATGTGCCACACCCGCTGAACTCGCCCGGCATGCCGATGTGATCTTCACCATGGTGTCCGATACGCCGGATGTGGAAGCGGTGATCTTCGGCGAGCAGGGTGTCGCGAAGCATGCGCGTTCTGGAACTGTGATCGTGGACATGAGCACGATCTCGCCCACTGCGACCAAGGTGTTTGCCGAACGGCTTGCGAAGCAGGGCATAGACATGCTGGACGCGCCCGTTTCCGGCGGCGAAACCGGTGCGATCAACGCCACGCTGTCGATCATGGTCGGCGGCAAAGCCAACGTGTTCGAGCGCGTCAAGCCGCTGTTCGAATTGATGGGCAAGAACATCGTCCTCATCGGCGGCAATGGCGCCGGACAAGTGGCCAAGGCATGCAACCAGATCGTCGTCGCGGTGACCATCGAGGCGGTGGCCGAAGCGCTGACCTTCGCGCGCAAGAACGGTGCGGATGCCGCCAAGGTGCGCGAGGCGCTGATGGGCGGTTTTGCCGGCAGCAAGATCATGGAAGTGCACGGCAAGCGCATGCTCGATAATGATTTCAAGCCCGGCTTCAAGGTCGGCCTGCACCAGAAGGACATGCGCATCGTGATGGAGACCGCCCACCAGCTGGGAGTGGCCTTGCCCGCCGCAGCCATGGTGACGCAACATCTCAACGCGCTGATGGGCACTGGCGACACCGATCTCGATTCGTCGGCGGTGGTCAAGGTGGTGCAACGCATGTCGGGGATGGGTGGCGACTAGCTAAGCTCGGCACAAGGTACATCCGTTCGTGTTGAGGTATCGAACCATAACGGGTGTATCGAATTAATGGTATTCGCCAGTTCACCCTTCAACACCCCGGGGCGAACGGTGTAACTAGTATGTAATGCTCAATAGGGTAGATAGCATGCAGAAAATCGTCTTTCTCGACCGCGCCAGCATCATCGCCGATATCCGACGTCCGGCCTTTGCGCACCAGTGGCAAGACTATTCGGTGACATCCGTTGATCAAACTGTTGCGCGATTAATGGATGCTACGGTTGCAATTTCCAACAAGGCTCAGCTGCGGCGCGAAATGCTGGAGCAACTGCCAAGGCTGAAGATGGTAGCTGTGGCAGCTACCGGCACCAACAACGTGGACATAGAATGCTGCAAGGAGCGCGGCATCGTGGTGTCCAACATCCGCAACTACTCGGTGCACACCGTGCCCGAGCATGTGTTCATGATGGTGCTCGCCCTGCGCCGCAACCTGGTCGCGTTCCGTGCCGATGTGCAAAATGGCGCATGGCAAAGATCCGAGCAGTTCTGCCTGCTGACACACCCGGTACGCGACCTGTATGGCAGCACGCTGGGCATCATGGGCCACGGTGCGATCGGCAAGTCGGTGGAGCAGATAGCGCTGGCGTTCGGCATGAAAGTGCTGCTTGCCGAACACAAGGGCGCCGCCGCAGTGCGCCAAGGTTACACGGCGTTTGACGAGGTGTTGCGTGCAAGCGATGTCATCACCCTGCACCTGCCGCTCAACGAGCAGACCCGTCATCTGATCAGCACGGCGGAATTCGCGCGCATGAAGCCTGATGCCATCCTGATCAACACCGCACGCGGCGGGCTGGTGGACGAAGCGGCGCTGCTGGAGGCACTGCGCTCCGGGCGCCTGGGCGGAGCCGGATTCGACGTGCTGGGCAAGGAGCCGCCCACCGAAGGTCATCCATTGCTGGATCTGGATCTGCCCAACTTTATTTTGACTCCGCATAACGCATGGTCGGGCAGGGCGGCGATGCAGATGCTGGCAGACCAACTGATCGACAACATCGAGGCCTTCGTCGCGGGCACGCCACAAAACCGTGTTGCTTGATACGGTTGCAAACATAGTGAGAAGAAGAACATGAATTACCCCGCAGGCATTAACATCACCGCACCGGTCACACCGGGGCAATCCGCCATCCTGACATCCGGGGCGCTGGCCTTCATCGCCGAACTGGCGCGCAAGTTCGGGCCGGTGCGGCAAAGTTTGCTCGAGCGCCGGGTGCAGCGCCAGGCCGAGCTGGATGCAGGCAGGCTGCCGGACTTTCTGGTCGAGACGGCCACAGTGCGCAACAGCGACTGGACCATCGACCCGGTGCCTGCCGAGTTGCTGGACAGGCGCGTCGAATTGACCGGCCCGGCAGAGCGCAAGATGCTGATCAACGGACTCAATGCCGGCGCACGGGTGTATCTGGCGGACCTGGAAGACTCCATGACCCCGACCTGGCACAACGTGCTGGAGGCTCAGGTCAATTTGCGCGATGCGGTCGCGCGCACCATCCAGTACGCCAACCCGGACGGCAGGATTTATCAATTGCATGAGAAAGTCTCGGTGATGTTCGTGCGCCCGCGCGGCTGGCACATGGTGGAGAAACATTTGCAGGTGGATGGCAAGCCGGTGTCCGCCAGCCTGTTCGATTTCGGCCTGTATTTCTTCCACAACGCAAAAGCGCTGCTGTCGCGCGGCACCGCGCCGTATTTTTATCTGCCCAAGATGGAAAACCATCTCGAAGCCCGCCTGTGGAACGATGTCTTTATATATGCCCAGCAACGGTTCGGCATCCCGCGCGGCACCGTCAAGGCGACGGTGCTGATCGAGACCCTGCCCGCCGCGTTCGAGATGGACGAATTCCTTTATGAATTGCGCGAACATTCGGCCGGGCTGAATTGCGGGCGCTGGGACTATATTTTCAGCTGCTTCAAGAAATTCGGGCGCAACCCGGACTTCATCCTGGCCGACCGCGGCCTGGTGACGATGACCTCGCCCTTCATGCGCGCCTACGCGCTGCTGCTGATCAAGACCTGCCACCGCCGCAACGCGCATGCCATCGGCGGGATGGCGGCGCAGATACCGATCAAGAACGACCCGGCGGCGAACGAGGCGGCATTGGCCAAGGTGCGCGCCGACAAGGAACGCGAAGCGGGCGACGGCCACGACGGCACCTGGGTCGCGCATCCCGGACTGGTGCCGGTCGCGCTGGAGGTGTTCGACCGGCTGATGCCCGCGCCCAACCAATTGAGCAACAAGCGCGGGGACGTGAAGGCAACGGCCGCAGACCTGCTGAGATTCGAACCGCAAGGCCCGATCACCGAGGCCGGGTTGCGCTTCAACATCGAGGTGGCGATCGCCTATCTCGGCGCCTGGCTTGCGGGCACCGGCTGCGTGCCGATCCATAACCTGATGGAAGACGCCGCGACCGCAGAGATCTCCCGTTCGCAGGTGTGGCAGTGGATACACAACCCGCGCGGCATGCTGGACGACGGGCGCAAGGTGACGCAGGAGATGGTGCGCACCATGATCCCTGCCGCGCTGGCCGGCATCACCGCCGGGGTGAAGGAAAAGCGCTTTGTCGCGGGGAATTATCCGCAGGCGGCTGCGGTGTTCGAGCAGTTGCTGGCCAAGGAACCGATGGTCGAATTCCTCACCAATTATTGCTATGAGTCTATGGACTGATAGTGCATGCCGGCATGGCACTGGCGGTTGAACTACACATCGTCGGCGTTGCCGGCCTTGTCGCTACGCCTACCTGACAACCCCATGCATCCATGCCGCCAGATGAAATCACGGATTCCGGGCTGCGGATAGCTGTTTTGGCGCACTGCCAGCATGTTGCAAAAAAACAACACTTTCCCTAAATCAGGTACGGTTTATCTTGCCCTGCCGGTTCCGATATGCATAATGGCGCCTGAATTCTCCGAACTTTGGGGGTTTTCAATGGGCCGGCCGTTTGCTGTGCCGGTATATCCATAAAACTTAATAAGGAGTTTTACATGCAAAAGAAAATTATCGCTCTGGCT
>Ga0224495_10000568_pt1 | contig 28908 bp, 26 predicted proteins | sample SF_Jul11_sed_USG_FD_168128 | JGI IMG/M metagenome (GOLD analysis project Ga0224495, IMG submission 168128) | Sediment microbial communities from San Francisco Bay, California, United States - SF_Jul11_sed_USGS_4_1 | ecosystem: Environmental > Aquatic > Marine > Sediment | place: USA: California... | reverse complement strand
CCTACCATATTTACCCCCGTACCCGTACCCGTACCCGTACCCGTACCCGTACCCGTACCCGTACCCGTACCCGTAACGGCTGGAAATGCGCATCAGCTGGCCGTTGAACAACACACCCTTAACCTCGACGCGCGCTTGACCAAGCCGTTTTATTGCTGCAGTCAAATCAGACAAGGTAGAAACTCCATCGCGCACCACCATGAAAGTCGTCCCCATACTTGGACCAATTACTACCACATCAGAAACCAGCAATACGGGGGACGCATCAATAATGACGATGTCATATTTCTGGCTGCACTGGTCAAATAATTGCGGTAGGCGCTCGTTGAGAAGTAGCGTACTTGGGTTGGATACGCGTGTCCCATTTGCAATGAAACTCAGATTTTTCAAAATATCTTTATGTATTGCCCGCTCCAGCGTGATTTCGCCGGCGAGTATCTCGCTTAGCCCTTCTGTGCGCTCCAAGCCAAAATATCGATTCAAATGCCCATTATGCAGATCCATGTCGACCAGCAGTACACGCTTGCCCGCTTGTGCAAGAATCACGGATAAGTTTGCAGCCAGAAATGTTTTACCGATCCCAGGCGTTGGGCCGGTAATCATCACCCGATTATTCGGAGCATCCAGCATGGCAAACTGCAAAGCTACGCGAAAGCTGCGCAAGCTCTCAACCGCAATGTCGTCTGGAAAAGATTCCGCCAGTATGAATTGCCCCGCCTCTTTGGCTTGAATTCCCCTGGAAAGCACCTCCTGATTCTTGCTTTCTATTACAGTTGCATAAACCTGCAAACCGATCGAATCTTCTATCATATTCGGGTTGTCAATCGCCCCGCGCACCGCCTTGCGGATGAATGCTGCCAGCATCCCCATGAACAATCCGAGAAACACAGAGGTCAGAATGATCATCAGGCGTTTCGGCTTGACCGGTTGTTCCGGCACGATTGCCTCATCGATCAAACGTGATGTGCCGATCTTGCTGGCCTTGGCCAGCTGTAGTTGTTGTGCGGTGTTCAACAGCGATGTGTACAACTCGGTGCCCACCTTGACATCCCGCATGCTGGAGATGATGTCTTGTTCGACACCGGGCAGCCTTTTAATCTGCGCCTGAATATCGGCCTTTTGTGAATTTAGAAGACGCAGTTGCTTTTCCGCATTCATAACGCTGGGGTGTTGGGCGGTAAATTTTGACAGCAACTCCTCGCGTACGCGTTTGACCTCGAGCAGCTTTACTTCTATTCCGACTGCCTGTTGCAATACATTTCTGGCTTCTTCGCCAATATCGATGGTTCCGCGTTTATCGCGCAACTTGTTGTATCTGGTTTCTGCTTCTTCTACATTGCGCTTGATTTCGGGTAGATGGGAATCCAGAAAAATGATGGTTTTTTCCGCTTCTTCGGATTTTCTTTCGACGTTCTGGCGGATATATTCATGGCCGACCGCATTCAATATCTTGGCAGTTAAAAGCGGGTAGCCACCCTCCAGCTTGACTTCGATCACGCCGGAAAGCTTGCCCTTTTCGGCAATCTGCAATTTGCTTTGCAAGCTCTCAATAGCTTTTAACCTTGAGTTTCGCCACAACAAAAACTGCGTACCAGGATTGGCATCAAGTCTCGCCACCCGCACTTCCACTTTGCCTGATGGAGTCTCCTGCACAGTGGCTTGCCCAACACGGCCCTTTATCACAATATCATCTTCAGGTAGTTGCAGCTCGAATTCACCGTTATCTCCTGCGGTTAGAGTGATTTCGCATTCTTGCATCTGCTTCGGAACGTTAAAAACCGGCACCTCTATCGCTTCTTGGCCCCATGCATACCCACCAAGCCCCAGAATGCCCGGTTTGGAAAGTTGTGCGTTTCTATATGCCCACCAGCGCCCAACCAACGGAAAATATTTTGGTTGTGCCGCTATATATAAACCAAGACTATCCACCGCATTGGCAACCACCATGCGCGAACGTAATAATTCCATTTCCGCCGACGCGGCTGTCTTGGTATCGAAAAGAGCGCTGGCTTCACCCAACAGACTCTTTGTGGATCCCGGGCTGTCTTCCACCTGAACGATCAGATTGGCTTCGTATATCGGCTTTGCCATATAGGCGTAGATTGTGCCTAATATCGCAACCAAAATCGCGACTAGCGCAACAAATTTCCTGTCCAAATAGAGCGAGTCAATCAATGCTCCAAGATTTATCTCATCTTCGTCCGGGGTTGACGGGGGTTTTTGCGGGTTCTGATCCATTCTGTTTCGCGCCCTTGCTGTTATCCGATGCTGTTAATGCGCACCACCCAGTCGTTCACACTGTTTTGTATCAATGCAAAAACAATGTGAAACATATCAGGCGCTTGCTTGAACGGATCCGGGATATCCTGTTTTGTTGCTTCTGCCAATCGGAATACTTTGCCGCGCACATAGGGATATTGCATCGAAATTTGCTGTTTTTGCAATTCGTCCATAACGAGGATGATATCAGCGTCGCGTGCGATCGCATCATTCAACATGCGCGCACGGTGCGCGGAGATATCGATGCCGATTCCGGCCATGATCTTCACGGCAGCCGGGTCGGCCCCGTGGCCCACCAGCGCCGATATCCCTGCCGAACTGGTTTGCACTTCCGGTATTGCTTGCCTGAAAAATCCTTCTGCCATCGGGCTGCGGCAGATGTTTCCAATACACACTATCAGGACTCGCCGAATCATTGGAAGCCGCGGTTGATGATCGTGATGGTTTGGGCAGTCGGCAAGATCAGGCTGATGACGCGGTTGAAGCGCACCATGGAGGCGGCATCGACATAGACGACGTCTTTTGCCCTGAGCTCAAAACTTTCCGCGAGTGCGAGCATCACCGGCGAATGTCCGTCGAGGTGGTAGATGGTCGGTTGCGCGTCGTTGGCGTTGCGTATCACATAGATCTGGTTGGCGTCGGCGGTCAGCGGGTTGATGCCGCCAGCTTCGCCCAGCGCTTCATTGAGGCTCATGCGGCCGTTACGCAGCGGCAGCGCAATCGGCTTGGTCACTTCGCCGACGACAAAAACCTTGCTTTCGTCGCGCGGGCTGACACGCAGCATGTCACCATTATTCAGCATGATGCGCGACGGATCGATGCCGCCAGACGCCAGCCGCGTCATGTCGATCGGGTAAGTCTTGCCGCTGCGGGTGATCGTGATGCGGCTCTGGTCACCCAGGGCAGTGATGCCGCCGGCCCGGTTGATCGCTTCCGGCAGGGAAAGCGGGATGTCGTCGATGGGGATGATGCCGGGAGTCTTGACCTCACCGTCCACATAGATCCGCTTGCTGCGGAAGCTGAGGATCCGGAGGGTCACTTCGGGTTTCTTGATGTAGTTTGCCAGCCGCTCTACCAGCAAGTCGCGCGCCTGCAATGCCGTCAGGCCTTCGACCTTGAAATCGCCGGCGTAGGGAAACTGGATCTTTCCTTCGGGGCTGACGGTGTAACCCGATGGGGTCGTACCCGATAACGTGGCGATGGTTCCGGACATGGTGCTGACCGGCATCACCAGTTCGGGATGGTCCCACACGGTGATCGCCAGATGGTCGCCCGGGCCGATCTTGTATGACTGCGGCGGGGTCATCAATTCTTCCAGCCCGGTGTTGATTCCAGTCGCGGCGAGTTGCTGTTCCTGCCGAATCAGTTGCGGCGTGATGTCCTTGATGACGGGGGTGACCGCAGGCACGTCGCTGGCCGGCTCTACCTGGGCGTTGCTGCCGTCGAAGTGCATGCCCGGGGCCGCGCAACCCGTCAGGAGCACGGCCGACAAAGCAAGAAAAAACGCACTGAGGTGGGGTGTAAACTGATCAAGATGACTCATACTGTTTGTCCGGCTTGAGATAAGTATCATTAGTCCTCACCTAGATTTTAGGTGCATCAATTTAACCAGTGCTCTGAATTATAAGCACATCTTACCACTGCTCGGGCATGAACGGTGAAGTGTGCGTAATTTTCACCACAAATCAATACTACAGCTCAACGTCAACCAAACGGCTATACAGAACGTTCTACACGCCGGCGCATTCGTGCCATTACCGTTGTTTAACCCACTATTGATCGGAGTTCATCATGAACAAACTTTTAGCTGCATTGATCGCTTCTGTGTTCGCTGTTGCTTCACTTCCTGCATTTGCCTCGGAAGCCGCACCTGCTGCCCCCGCTGCGACTTCTGCTGCTGCACCTGCAGGCGGGGATGAAAGCATGACTGCCATGAAGAAGCCCAAGAAAGCAAAGAAGGCCAAGAAAGCCAAAAAGGCAAAAAAAGCCAAGAAAGCTGAAGGCGAAGCTGCTGCACATTGATTCAACATGTGATAATAGAAAGCAGGGGCGACCCTGCTTTTTTTATTTTCACGGAACACATCATGATCTGGAAGCCCAACGTCACTGTCGCCGCCGTCATCGAGCGCGACGGGAAATTTCTTCTGGTGGAAGAGGAAACTTCGCAAGGGGTGCGATTCAACCAGCCGGCCGGGCACCTGGAGGCCGACGAATCGATAATGGATGCGGTGGTGCGCGAGGCGCTGGAAGAAACCGCTTACCACTTCACCCCGCTGCACCTGCTCGGTGTTTACCACTGGCATTCAAACGAATCGGATACCACCTATCTGCGTTTTGCCTTCACCGGAAATGTTGACGGGCATGACGCTTCCCGCAAGCTTGATACCGGGATAATACGCGCCGTCTGGCTCTCACCGGATGAGATCCGTGCCTGTCAGGCCCGCCACCGCAGCCCGCTGATCGTGCGCTGTGTCGAGGACTATCTTGCCGGCAAGCGCTACCCGCTGGAGTTGCTGGTTCATTATGGCTGAACGCATCGTAGTCGGCATGTCCGGCGGCGTCGATTCTTCGGCCGCCGCGCTGTTGCTCAAGCAGCAGGGATATGAGGTGATCGGCCTGTTCATGAAGAACTGGGAAGATGACGATAACGACGAGTATTGTTCGTCGCGCCAGGATCTGCTGGATGCGGTGTCGGTCGCCGACACCATCGGCGTCCATATCGAGGCGGTGAATTTTGCAGCGGAATACAGGGAGCGGGTGTTCAGTTATTTCCTGCGCGAGTACCAGGCCGGGCGCACGCCCAACCCGGACATCCTGTGCAATTCGGAGATCAAGTTCAAGGCGTTCCTCGATCACGCCATCCAGCTTGGCGCGGACAGGATCGCTACCGGCCATTATGCGCAGGTACGCGAGAAGGACGGCCTGTTCCAGTTGCTCAAGGCAAGCGATGACAGCAAGGACCAGAGTTATTTCCTGCACCGCCTGAATCAGGCGCAATTGAGCCGTGCGATGTTCCCGCTCGGCAACCTGCTGAAGTCGAAGGTGCGCGAGATCGCACTGCAGCACAAGTTACCCAATCATGCCAAGCGCGACAGCACCGGCATCTGTTTCATCGGCGAGCGCCCGTTCCGCGAGTTTCTCAACCGCTATCTGCCGGCCTCCCCGGGGGAGATGGTCACCCCGGAAAATATCGTGGTCGGACAGCATATGGGATTGTCGTTCTACACCCTCGGGCAGAGGCAGGGGCTGGGCATCGGTGGCGCCAGGGATGCTTCCGGCGAGCCGTGGTTCGTGGCAGGCAAGGATATGGCGAACAACCGCCTGATCGTGGTGCAAGGGCACGATCATCCGGCGCTGCTGAGCCCTCGCCTGACCGCGCTGGACGCTCACTGGATCAGCGGTGCGACACCGCTGATCGATCACCCCTACGCCGCCAAGACGCGCTACCGCCAGGCCGACGCGCCCTGCCGGTTCCGTGCGCTCGATGAGGGCTGTTGCGAGATCGTTTTTGACGAGGCGCAATGGGCGGTGACGCCGGGTCAGTCGGTGGTGGTCTACGAGGGGGATGTCTGCCTGGGCGGCGCAATCATCGAACAAGGACTGAGCTGATTCGCGTAAAATGCACCCCTGCGGACAGCGGGTCAGACACGCTGTACTGCGACATGTTTAACATTGCCTTCAGGATCCCATTATGCTCGCTCTCAACAGACTTACCGCCCTTTCCCCGCTGGATGGGCGCTATTGCGGAAAAGTCGATGCGCTACGTGAATATTTCAGCGAATTCGGCCTGATCCGCTATCGCGTGCTGATCGAGATCGAGTGGCTGAAGTCGCTCAGCGCACTGGCCAGTCTCCGCGAGATCGCCCCGTTCTCCGACGCCACGATCTCCCAGCTGGATGCGATCAGCGAGAAGTTCTGCGAAGACGATGCGCTGTCCATCAAGGCGATCGAGAAGCGCACCAATCATGATGTCAAGGCGGTGGAATACTGGTTGCGCGACAAGCTCGCCTCCAACCCGGAGACCGCAGCTTCGCTGGAATTCATCCATTTCGCGTGCACCTCGGAAGATGTCAATAACCTCAGCCACGCGCTGATGCTCAGCAATGCCCGCGAGTCGGCGATGCTGCCGACGCTGCAGGACATCACCGTGAAGATGAAGGAGCTTGCCCACCAGTTCGCCGATGTCCCGATGTTGTGCCGTACCCACGGCCAGTCCGCTACACCGAGCACGATGGGCAAGGAGATGGCGAATGTGCTGTATCGTTTGCAGCGTGCCGAGAGACGCCTTGCCGATGTGGATATCCTCGGCAAGATCAACGGTGCAGTGGGTAACTATAATGCGCACCTGGCGGCCTACCCGGATATCGACTGGGCTGATCATGCCGAGCGTTTTGTCACCAGGCTCGGCATCACCTTCAATCCCTACACCACCCAGATCGAGCCGCACGACTACATGGCAGAGTTGTTCGATGCATTCGCGCGCATCAATACCATCCTGATCGACCTGAACCGCGATATCTGGGGATATATCTCGCTGGGCTATTTCAAGCAGAAGGTGATCTCGGGCGAGGTGGGTTCGTCGACGATGCCGCACAAGGTGAACCCGATCGATTTCGAGAATTCGGAAGGCAACCTCGGGCTGGCGAATGCGCTGTTGCGCCATTTCAGCGAGAAGCTGCCGGTCTCGCGCTGGCAGCGCGACCTGACCGATTCCACGGTTTTGCGCAACATGGGCGTGGCGCTCGGCCACACCCTGCTCGGCTATGAATCCTGCCTGAGGGGACTGCATAAACTGGAGATCAACCAGCAACGCATCTCGGAAGATCTGGATACGAACTGGGAAGTGCTGGCGGAGCCGATCCAGACCGTGATGCGCCGTTACGGTATCGACAATGCCTACGACAAGCTCAAGGAGCTGACCCGCGGCGCGGGCATCAACCGCGACAGCCTGCGCGCCTTCATCCAGACGCTGCAGATACCGGATGCGGAAAAGCAGCGCCTGCTGCAACTCACGCCTGACACCTATACCGGCAAGGCCGCCGAGCTGGCGCACAGGATCTGACGCACCCAGCGGCCTTTCATTTCTGCCGATCAGGATAACGTCGGCAGATCAACTCATCATCCCCGGACGCTCACCCCGCTCCTGCTCAATACACTCTCGGGGGGGCGGTCGGCCCGCGGTCTTCGGTGATGGGACGCATCTGCGGATTTTTCGGCACGGTGCTTTGGGGGGCAGCGTTCTGCTTCTGCACCGCACTGTCCACTACCACGCTTTCGCGCACCCCGCCCCCGGTCTGCAGCGCAGGTGACGGCGCCACGGTGAAGATGTTGAGGTTGACGGGCTGCAGTTGCGGCATCTGGTCGATTGCTGCGGCATATCCCATCTGGTTGGGCAGGATGTTGATGGTGCCTTTGTCCGTGGTCATGATGGTCTCGCCCGCATTCACCTTGTTGTAGGTGCCCGGGGGTGCGATCGCCGCCATCTCGCTGCCTTTCACGATCACGAAGGTCTCATGGTCGGTACCGCGGATGCCGATCGTCGATGCGGCGGTTGCGATGCGGTAATTGCTCTTGTTCTTCTGCCCGATGATGCCGGTGATGGCACGGATGCCGCCTTTCAGCAGGGAGAAGAAGCTTTTTTCGCTCCCGTCTTCCTTACCGCTGAAGACGAAGCTGTCGAACTTGAAGCGGGAGTCCGGGCGTATGGCGATGAACCCGCCGTCCCGCATCCTGATCTGGGCGGAGGCACCCCTCGAAGTGACGATGGTGTCGCTTTCGTGAACCGCATCACCCTTTTGCAGGCTCCGCTCCTGCCCTGCCGAGTTGATGATCTTCACGCTGCCGTTCACGAACTGGGTCTGGCCGGCAACTCCGGCGTATGCCGCAGTGCTGAAGAACGCCATGCAGGCGGCCAGAAAGATCCCCGTAAGGGTTGTGATATTGATCGCAGTTCTCATGATTTACCTCCAATCAGCTTGCATTACCGAAAGTCTCGGCGAATAGTCAGGGAAAAATCCTTCCTGTCATAACTGTATATGGCGATGTTGGATTCGTTCCTGATGTAGACAAACTGCGGACGCAACGTCCACACCTTGTTCCATTGCCAGTTGGCGCCCACTGTCAGGTCAACCAGACGGTCATGGCGCCGGCGCAGAAAGTAATAGTTGGTTTTGTCGTAATCGCCGGTCTGCATCCCCGCCGTTGCGAACAGCGTCGCCCTCTCGCCGGCATCCGTCTGCCCGCCAAGGCGGAATCCGCTGAAGCGGCTGGCGCCATCGTTACGGCCGCCCTGCGGGCTCGCCAGGGTGACTATCGGCGAGACGTCTTTTTCCGATCCTGAATGCACGCTGCCGGACAGCGATGACCTGCCATCGGCCATCACATGCTGCCAGCCGATGCCGAAAGCCTGCTGGTCAAAATCGTTCGGCTTCATGATCACGTCGACATAGCGGTATTGCACGGATTGGGCGAAGACGTTCAGCTGGTTCTTCGGGCTGAACACATGGCGCCACTCGCCCTTGAATCCGGATATGTCGCTGTTGTGTACCCCTCCCAGGTCATACCGGCCGCTCAATACGCCCGCGCGCAGACTATTTTCCCTTGCTTCATACATGACTCCGGCACGCGCATCCAGGGAGACGGAGTCAAACTGCTTCTGGTTGCTGTTGCCGCGCTTGCGCAGATCTGCTCCTGCATACAGCCCCCAGTTTTCAGTCAGGCGATAGTCGATCTCTCCGCCTGCGGCTGCCGTATAGTAGTTATCCGGGACTTTTACGCTGGCCGCATCGAGTGTGGCCGTGGTCACGAAAAGGTCGACGAATACCCGTTGCTGGCTGGTCGAACTGTTGACGTTGCTGTCCCGCCCGTAGCCGCCCTCGATGTATGCGCTGAAGTGTGCTTTGCGCCCTTCTTTTTGCGCGTCGATCTTTTCCAGGTATTTTTCGATATTGGCGCGCGCCGCAGCAGGCGGGTTTTGCCTGAGGGCTGCGGTAAATTCTGTCCCGGCTCGCTGGAAGTCGCCCAGCTGGTAATAGGCACGGGCCATGTCGAGCCGCGCGGCGGCATTATCCGGATCGACTGCCAGCACCCGCTCGAATGCGAACGTGGCCTTGTCCGGCTTGCCGCTGTCGAGCGCGGCGATGCCGATCAGGTAGTCGAAGCGCACTTCCCCGGCGTGTTCGAATTCCAGCGGCTCGAGCAGGGTATACGCCTCTGCAGGTTTTCCATCCTTGACCAGCGTATCGGCTTCACGCAGCAATCTTTCGTAGGCGTCGGCCTCGCTGCTGACCACAGGCTCAGTATGTGGCGCGGTTCCTTGCATGATTTCCCCGGCACAGGTTCCACTGGCTGCTGTCAATAAACCTGCAAATAACCATCCTGCTGCCCGGGTGTGATTCATGGTGTTTTTGTCAGCACATCAGTGGGTGCATGGCGGCATGCATATCAATCCCAACCGCACCCCTGGCCGTCGTGATCTTCGGCGTGATGGTCGCCATTCCCGTAACCGTTATCCGCATGACCATCATTGTTGTGGTCGCCGCTCCGGTAGCCGCCGTTCCCGATGCCGCTATCTGCATGGCCGTCATCGTTATGGTCGCCATCCCTGTAGCGGGCCTCGTCAATGGTGTGATTGTGCTGCCCTGAGGTGGAGTCGCAAACCGGGGGGGCCGCAGGATCAGCCACTGGAGCTGGGGCTGGAGCCGGAGCCGGAGCAATAGGTGCCGGCGTTGGCGTGGGAGCAACGGGTGTTGGTGCTACAGATATCGGTACCGGACGGGCGAGTGTGGCGCCCACGGGGTAGGCATAGGAAACCGAATTCGATGCGATGCCAAAGTCATAGACCATCGCGCTATAGGGCACCGAGCCTGCCAGGGTGTGTGCACCGGGCGAAACCGGGATCGTGCCCACCGAATAGATGCTGTTCGGGCTGAGGGGGGCGAACAGTGCCGGATGCACCATCACATTGTCCAGCTTCAGATTTGCCAGCGCGCTGGTCTGGGTGACCACGTTCATGAAGACGCCCCCGGTTCCGGCAAGTCCGTAAACCCCGAAGGTGGAATCGGTCGCGCCCATATCTGTCTGTGCAACTGCAGTCGGCGTGACCAGGACCATGCTCGGGTCTCCCTTGGCGGCTGTGTCATCCGCATAGCTGCGAATGAATTGGGCCACGAGTACCGGGTTGTTCGAGATGAATTCGCCGGCGCTCGACAGGGTGACATCCGCGAACTGGCCGGCGTTCAGGGTGGCCGGCATGCCTGCGGGTGCAGAAGTGAAGGTGGTGCCGTCCTGTGATGCCATCACGCGCACCGTGTAACGCGCGCGACCGCTGAACGGCACGGTATGGTGGGTGTTCCCCCAGAGGCTGATATCGGGGATCTGTTCGACGATGTAGTCGCAGTAGCCGATATTGGAGGGTACTTCGGCACAACGATGCCCGCCGAATACGGCTACAGGCTTGTCAGCCGACACGACCGTACCGGTCATGTCCGCACCCGCCGGATTGGCGAGCTGGTAGGTATCACCGGCGTTCAGTGTGATGGCGAATGCTGCCCCGGCCGCCCGGGTCGCTCCGGCTGCGGTCGGGGTGATGTTGATGACCGTGTTGTTCTGGGTGGCGACCACGGCGAATTCCGAGCCGGCATATCTGGCGCTGGCGTAGGACATCACGTAGTAATTGAGCCCCAGTGTGGCCGTCGGGAAAGCCAGATAACCTTCGGCAGAGGTGGCACTTTCCGAGACCACATGTACCGAAACGGGTGCCAGCGCGGTCACATGGATGCCCTTGGCTTCGATCGTTTCGTTCGAGGTAAGTACCACGGCCGGATCGAGCGTGATCGCGATCTGGCTGTTCGCTGCAACGGTAAAGGGGGTGACGATGCCGTTGAATGTCACTTCGCCGGTGGTGCCGGTTGAAGCCGCCACGATCAGCTGGTTGTTGACGGGTACGTTATTGCACAAGGCGGGGTTGCTGACACAAAGGTGGTCCGGGATCGTCAAATAAAAATCCGTTCCCATCGAGGAGATGACGGGGGCCGAGGCTAATGTCGTGGTGGATGTGCCGCCGCCGCTGAGACATGCGGTCAGGAATAGCGGGGACAGGAGCAATGCACTCTGGATCAGCTTGGATTTTATCGGATGCATCACAATACCCCTCTGCCTCGTTTCAAATGGCGAAAAGGAGTAAATGTGTGGGCGCGATAGCGCAGTAAAGCTGCGTTTATACATACGGACGAAGATCCGTATCGCGGTCCCGCTACCATAGTTTCCCTTAGGCCGGTGACTTTGCGTCCTCACCTTTCGATGAGTTTGCCAAGTGACCGCAGCCTAATGGATGACTAATATCAGCGTCAAACCTTGAGCGATGAACGGTCAAAAATACGGATGAGCGGCTGACGAGATTTCGTCACAATTTCAATAAATGGCTTAACCACGCCATTTGACAGGGGTGTGAGATGACGAAATCTCGTCACGCAGCTAGATCAGCCCTTTTTCTGCGAATGACAGTGTCTGCCCCGCCGCCACGATGAAGTGGTCCAGCACGCGTACGTCAACCAGTGCCAGCGCCTGTTTGAGCGCGCCGGTCAGCAACTGGTCTGACTGGCTGGGTTCGGCCACACCTGAGGGATGGTTATGCGCCAGGATGACTGCTGCGGCGTTGTGCGCCAGTGCACGCTTGACCACTTCGCGCGGGTACACGCTGGTCTGGCTGAGCGTGCCGTGGAAGAGCTCTTCCGCGGCGATCACGCGGTGCCGGGTATCGAGGAACAGCACCAGGAAGACTTCCTGCTGGCGCCCGCCAAGCAGCAGCTGCAGGAAGTCGCGCACCGCCTGCGGGGATTCAAGTGTATCGCCGCGCTGCAGTTCTTCCTTCAACGCGCGACGCGACAGTTCCAGCACCGCCTGCAATTGTACGTACTTGGCCTGTCCCATCCCCTTGATCTTGCGGAAATCGGTTTCACTGGCCGCGACAAGCTGGGTCAGGCTGCCGAAACGCGTGAGCAGCTCGCGCGCCAGATCCACCGCACTTTTCCCCTTCATTCCGGTGCGCAAAAAGATCGCCAGTAGCTCGGCATCGGAAAGCGATGCTGCGCCTTTCTGCAGGAGTTTTTCACGGGGTCGCTCACCTGCAGGCCAGTCGGTAATCGCCATGTCACCCTCCCAGCCCAAGAAGAGCCGTTTCTTGATAAGATGCGCGGCATTATGGAACAAACCCAGATAAAGCGCATTGTGCCTGTAAACCGCATCATCCTGGGCATCACCGGGGGAATAGCCGCTTACAAGGCGGCGGAGCTGGCGCGCCTGCTGGTGAAGCAGGGCGTGGAGGTGCAGGTGGCGATGACGGAATCGGCTTGCCATTTCATCACGCCCGCAACGATGCAGGCTCTGACCGGGCACCCGGTACTGGTCAATCCATGGGACGGCACCGCCCAGCCGGGCGCCGAAGATAACGGCATGGCTCATATCAGCGCCGGGCGCGCTGCCGATGCGATTGTGATCGCTCCCGCCACGGCAAATTTTATCGCCAAACTGGCACATGGCCTTGCCGACGATCTGTTATCCACCCTTTGTCTCGCGCGCGACTGCCCGTTGCTGCTGGCCCCGGCGATGAACCGGCAGATGTGGGCAAACGCAGCAACGCAGCGCAATATCGCGCAGCTGAAAGCCGACGGCGTGCAGATTCTTGGCCCGGATAGCGGTGTCCAGGCCTGCGGCGAGGAAGGCATGGGACGGATGCTCGAGGCGGAACAGCTGGTTATGGATATCGTGGCATCCTTTCAGCCGAAATATCTTTCCGGAAGGAAGATCTTGGTCACGGCCGGGCCGACCTATGAGGCGATCGACGCGGTGCGCGGGATCACCAACCGCAGCTCCGGAAAGATGGGTTATGCGATCGCGCAGGCGGCGCTGGAGATGGGCGCTGAAGTCACCCTGGTATCCGGCCCGACCGCCCTCGCCAAGCCCCGAGGCGTAATGGGGGTGGATGTGCAGAGTGCCGAGCAGATGCTGGAGGCAGTCAAGCAACACGCAGGTTCGTGCGACATTTTCATCAGTGTGGCAGCGGTGGCGGATTACCGGGTAGCCCGACCCAGCGCGCAAAAAATCAAGAAGGACGGGAATAATCTCTCGCTGGAGCTTGTGCCCAACCCGGACATCCTTGCCTATGTCGCCGGCCTGACTGAGCCACCTTATTGCGTCGGTTTCGCGGCAGAAAGCGAAAATCTTGAAGAATATGCCGAGAAAAAACGCCGTGCAAAAAAACTGCCTTTGCTGGTGGGCAACCTCGTGCAGCATGCCATCGGCAGCGATGATAACGAACTTATCCTGTTCGATGACTATGGCAGCCACATTCTGCCGCGCGCCGACAAGATGACACTGGCGCGCCAATTGTTGCAGCAAATTTCACAGCGTTATAAAGGAGCACGCGAATGAAGCATATCCCTGTCGATGTGAAGATCCTGGATCCCCGCCTGAACGAAAACCTGCCCGGCTATGCAACTTCAGGCTCGGCAGGGATCGACCTTCGCGCATGCATCGATCACAACATGGTGATCCAGCCGAAGCAGTGCGAACTCATCCCCAGTGGTATCGCGATCCACCTTGGCGACCCCGGCTATGCCGCAATGATCTTGCCGCGCTCCGGTCTGGGTCACAAACACGGCATCGTGCTCGGCAACCTGGTCGGCCTGATCGACTCGGATTACCAGGGACAGATCTTTGTTTCGCTGTGGAACCGCAGCCAGATACCCTTCACACTGATGCCGATGGAACGTATGGCGCAACTGGTCATCGTTCCGGTGATGCAGGCAAGATTCAACATCGTGGATGAGTTCCCGCTGAGCGAGCGTGGCAGTGGCGGTTTCGGCAGCACCGGGAAACACTGACTGCCGGACACCTCAAAAAAAACCCGCCGAGGCGGGTTTTTTGTGCGCTGTGTTCACTCAGCGATCGAGGCTCAGTTCCAGCTCGGTCTTGTCGCCCTTGCGCACCGACACTTTCTCGGCAACCGTTTTGTAACCTTTCAGTTTCACGACGATGTCATGAACCCCCGGCTCGATCTCGGAGTTCAACGGTGAAAGCCCGAAATAAACGCCATCCAGGTATACCTTGGCGCGTGAAGGGGTCGTGCTTACAGACAATGTGCCGGTCGCTGCATTTGCAGTCGAACTGCTTGCCGGCACAGCACCCGGCATAGTCACTGCAGCCCCCGCTGTTGAAGCTGCCGGTGGTGAAACGAGCACATCCACCCCGCTGATCGCTTTTGTTCCCGGCGTCAGGTTGAACAACTCAGGCCGCGAAGCCATCATGGATGCACCGACCGCCTCGGCCGTCTTGCTGCTCACGATGCGCAGTTCCTTGTCCAGATACTCATCCAGATCCTCTTTGTGGTTGCCGGTAACCCCTGCAAAACGGTCGTTTTTCTCTGTCACCACACCAGACCAGTAAACTTCCCCGGTTGAAACCTCTTTTACCGTGGTCTCGATCGAGATGTTGGCCTCGTCGCGTGCCTTGGCATCAAGGGATAACGTTTTAATCACTCCCGACACTTCGAAAAGTGCGTTGCCTCCATCTGCCCCTTCCAGAACCTGGTAGCCCTCGATATCGAAGCGCCTCTTCATCTCGGTTGTCACGATCTCGGAGATTTCCTTGTCCATGAGCAGTTCATCGCCGCTCACTCCCCTCACAAGTGTCGCAACCTTCCCGAAATAGCGCGGGTTACTTACCTGACGTTGATCGACATACGGGTTGAAACGCAGGGTTACCGCATATTTGACTTGCCTTGCAGCCTCTTTCTGCCCTGCAATTCTGTTGCCTTCGATACCTTGCGGTTGAGTACCCTTGAGATTCGAACAGCCTGCAACAGCAGCCAGCAGGGCACCTAACACGATAAACTGCAGCAATGACTTCATGATTTTTTCTTTACCTTTGTCAAGATTTACTGAGCCCTAATAAGAGCGGTTTATTGCCCCACCTCGCCATGGATGGATCACCTTACGGAATAGTGATGATCCAGCCGGGTAGTTTGCTTGCGCATGCCAGGCAAATAGCGCGCCAGCTCGTTGAGTGCCTGGGTGTAGACCTCACGCTTGAAATCGATCACCGCCTCAATATCCACCCAATATTCGCTCCAGCGCCAGGCGTCGAATTCAGGGCGCGCGCATGCGCGCAAACAGACATCACAATCACGACCGATCAGGCGCAACAAAAACCATATCTGCTTTTGTCCGCGATATCCACTACGTGTTTCACGCCTACTCCAGCTTTGCGGAACCTCGTAACGCATCCAGTCGCGTGTGCGCCCGAGAATTTTCACGTGTTCCGGCATCAAGCCGACTTCTTCGAATAACTCGCGATACATCGCCTGTTCCGGGGTTTCGCCATGCTGAATGCCGCCTTGCGGAAATTGCCAAGCATGCTGCCGCACCCGCTTGCCCCAGAACACCTGGTTCAAATCGTTCGTGATAATGATGCCGACATTCGGGCGGTAGCCGTCTCGGTCTATCATTTGCAACTCTATTCGTCTAATTTCAATGCGCTGATTCTTTCACATTTCCGGTCTATTGGAAAGCCGCCAATCAGTCAGCACCATACCGGGGCGCCTCTATTACCTGTAAAATCCGCTCCTATTTTCATAACACCGGATTTTGCCCACTATGCGCGTTTCAAAATTCTTTATTTCAACCCTGAAAGAAGCTCCGGCAGAAGCGGAACTCCCCAGCCACAGACTGATGCTGCGCGCAGGCTATATCCGGAAACTGTCCAGCGGACTGTACACCTGGATGCCGCTGGGCTTGCGTGTGCTGCGCAAGGTCGAGAATATCGTGCGTGAGGAAATGGATAAAAGCGGCGGCATCGAGTTGCTGATGCCTGCCGTGCAGCCCGCCGAGCTATGGCATGAAACGGGCCGATGGGAAGTATTCGGCCCGCAAATGCTGAAAATCAGGGACCGGCACGATAACGACTTCTGCTTCGGCCCGACCCATGAAGAAGTCATCACCGATATCGCGCGCCGCGAGATTCGCAGTTACCGCCAGTTGCCAGTCAACTTCTACCAGATCCAGACCAAGTTCCGCGATGAAGTACGGCCTCGATTCGGGGTGATGCGTGCGCGTGAGTTCGTCATGAAGGATGCATATTCCTTTCACACCGACCTTGCGAGCCTGGAGCAGACCTACCGCGCGATGCATGACACCTATAGCCGCATCTTCACCCGCCTCGGCCTGAAGTTCAGGGCCGTCGCTGCAGACACCGGCGCGATCGGCGGCAGTGGCTCGCACGAATTCCATGTGCTGGCGGATTCAGGGGAAGATGCGCTGGCATACTGCCCGTCTTCGGACTACGCCGCAAATGTGGAATTGGCCGAAGCCGTGGCGCCTGTTCAACCACGCCCTGCGCCGACTGAATCTTTGCGCGATGTGGAAACCCCGAGGCAGACCACTTGTGAGCAAGTGGCGGAACTTCTCGGCATTCCCTTGCAGCGCACTGTAAAGCTGATCGCACTGATGGCATCGGATAAGCTGCATATCCTGCTGTTGCGCGGCGATCACAGCCTGAACGAATTAAAAGCAAGCAAATTGCCCGGCCTCACCGGCTTCCGTTTTGCATCAGATGAAGAGATTCGTGCGCACTTCAACTGCCCGCCGGGTTTTCTCGGCCCTGTTGGCGTTGACCGATCAAAAATGCAAGTCGTTGCCGACCATACCGTGGCGGCAATGAGTGACTTTGTGGTTGGTGCAAACAAACCCAAATTCCATACTGCCGGCGTGAACTGGGGCCGCGACTTACCCGAACCGGACCAGGTTGCCGATATTCGCAATGCCGTCACAGGCGATCCGTCACCAGACGGCAAGGGCACGCTGGATATCTGTCGTGGCATAGAGGTCGGGCATATTTTCCAGCTTCGCACAAAATATGCAGAAGCCATGAAAGCAACGTATCTGGACTCTCAGGGTAAGTCATGCGTCATGGAGATGGGATGCTACGGTATCGGCGTATCCAGGATCGTTGCCGCGGCCATCGAACAGAACTATGACGAGCGCGGCATCATCCTTCCTCAGGCCATGGCCCCTTTCCAGCTCGCCATCGTGCCGATCGGAATGGGCAAGAGCGAAGCGGTGCGCAATGCTGCCGAGCAACTGTATTCAACCCTGTGCGCTTCGGGTATCGAAGTGTTGCTGGATGACCGTGACGAGCGCGCAGGTGTGATGTTTGCCGATATGGAACTCATCGGTATTCCACACCGCATCGTCATCGGTGATCGTGGATTAAAGGAGGGCATGCTGGAATATCAGGGACGGCATGATACTCAAGCCCAGCAAGTCCCCTTGCAAAGCGCCCCAGAGTTCGTAAAATCCAGGATATGCAGCTAGCAACCGTTCCTTTTGCAAGGTTCTTCGCACTGCCACTCTGTCTGGCATGCACAGTGTTTGCATCCGCAATGCTGCCTGCCGCCAGTGCATACGCCGGCGCGCAGGCCTACCATCCGCTTTCTGCCAGCGTGCGCGCCGTGCTGCAACGCAGCGTGTCGGATCAGGCGACACAGAAACACGCCTTTACCACACAGTATGAAGCCGATTTCTGGTTGAATGAGATGTCGAGGCGCTTGCAGAAACGCATCCCGGATAAGGACACACGCCTCGATTTTCTCGGGACGGTGCACTATGAGGCAAAACGCGCCGGGCTTGATCCAGAGCTGGTGCTGGCATTGATCGAAGTGGAGAGCAACTTCAACAAGTATGCCGTATCCAGAGCCGGCGCACGCGGATACATGCAGGTCATGCCGTTCTGGGTGAAGGAGATCGGCACCAAGGGTCACAACCTGTTCCATTTGCGCATCAACTTGCGCTATGGCTGCACCATCCTGCGCTACTACCTGGACATTGAAAAGGGGGATCTGTATCGCGCGTTGGGGCGCTACAACGGCAGCTTGGGAAAATCGAAGTATCCGAATCTGGTGCGTGCCGCATGGCACAAGAACTGGTCATTGCCGCACCGCACAGCCGACAGTAGCCAGCACCCCGCCAGCAGTTAGCGCAGCTTCTTGTTCTTGATGTAGGTCTCGACGCCCTTCCGCGTCACCTCACCCGCCTGATAGCTGACTTGCCTGCCATTCGGTCCATACAGGAAGCTGGTCGGCAGCACATCCAGCACCCCAATCTGTGCCGCAACCTTGCGGCTGCCCATCACCACCGGATAGCTGATGCCATGAGCCTGCGCAAAATCGGCAACTCGTCTGCTTGATCCGGAATTCATCGCGATGCCGATCACGACCAGGTCCTTGTCTTTATGGGCATCGTACAGGCTGCTTAGCTCGGGTATCTCGCTCAGGCAAGGAGAGCACCATGTTGCCCAGAAGTTCACCAGCACCCATTTGCCGCGATAGTCTTCAAGGCGGTGTGTGTTGCCTTGCAGGTCTTCCAGAACAAAATCTGCCGCATGGCCTGGATTTGCCAAGGCCAATAACAGGCATATCACCAGGCTGAACATCCCTCCTGCCAAGAGTTTTTTTGATGCGCTCGAGCTCACCTTTCATCCCCGCCAGGCAATTTGTTGCACATCAATTTCGAGGCCTGCTTTTGCATACAAGCACTCAAGCAGGGCTACGCGCAAAAAGCTCACGCAAAGTCAGATTCGAATTTTGCTCAAACTGTTCGATACTTTCCGCAAGCCACTGATGCAAGGGCCCGCTATTTTCCCCCGCAGACCATTTGCCACGGTCCAGCACAAACAAACGAAGCAATTCGTTCGTGCGTATTTGACCGGTATCTCGCATCAACAACCACCCATGGCTTTCTGCCTTTCGCACCATATCGGCACTCGCCAGTTTCTCGAGAATTCTTTCCAGCTGGTCATAGCCGATTTGCAGGGACTTGGACAGCTCTGCAAACGTGTTTACCCTGCCCTGCTGAAACCCGTCAGCCAGTTTTTGCATCACACGCAGCGCATCCAGCAATTGGTTGGCAGGCAATGAATATTTTGTCTCTGGCGCGCGCCAATGCGAGAGCGAGGCAGCAATGACAGCCCCGCACAGGATGGCCAGCCATGACATGAATATCCACATCAGGAATATCGGAACCGCGGCAAATGCGCCATAAACCAATTTATATGTAGGAAAATGGCTGATGTAATACCCGAAAGTCCGGTTCATGAATTCAAAAACGATCGCCGCAACAAGCGCACCCGTTACTGCATGTGCAAGAGGGACATAGCGATTCGGCACGAGCCTGAACAAAAGGGCAAACGCCAGTGTGGTAAACAGCACCGGCAGCGCCTTTAGAATCCCCACACCAAAGAACGGGATGTGTTTGGCGTATCCCATGGACAAACCTACCAGCCAGGATGTCAGCGACAGACTTGCCCCGATGAGCAATGGCGCCAGCGTCAATACCGCCCAATACACGATCAGCCGCTTGAGCAAAGGGCGCGGGCGGGTCACCCTCCAGATGATATTGAACGCCTGATCTATCGTCAGCATCATCGACATCGCGGTCACCGCCAGAAATATTATTCCAACCGCCGTCAGGCGTGTCGCACTTTCCGTGAACTGCTGCATATATTGCGTGATGATTTTTCCGGCCATATCCGGCATCAGGTTATTGAGCAGGTAGACCTTTATCTGCGCTGAAAAACTTTCAAATACCGGGAATGCCGAAAACATCGTCAGGGCTATGGTTATCAGCGGGACCAGCGAAAGCAGGGTGGTAAACGTCAGGCTCGCCGCGATCTGCGCGCAACGATCCTGTTTGAATCGCGTCGCGATGAAGCGTATGAAATATATTGCTTTCAACCCGGTGTTCTTCATGGCTGTTAGCCCTTCACTATATGGCTCGAATGATAACCAACGTGGAAGTTCCCTTGCTGCATGACAGACTCATTCAGCGTTTTCACGGATATTCCTGCAAATTCGTACAGCAAGAAAGTTTATACCGGAGATACCCCGTCACTTTCCCGTATTCAGGTTCAAGGATATGCCGAAAATACTAGAAACGGAATCCCAGCTTGGCGCTGTAGGATGTGGCTGAACCGGTCTTATCGTATTCGATGACAAAGTTGCTGAACCCGAGGTTGATGTTTGCGCCAGCAAACATCTTGCCATGACGGAATTTTTCCTCTGTCAGCGTGACCACTCCGTTCGGAGTGCTGCTCACCCAGACACTGCCAATCCCGGCATAGGGAGTCAGTATGGCAAACCCCTTGGAAATGGAGACATCCAGGTTTTTCGTCGCCAGGGACAATTGATTCACTCCGCTCAATTTCGTAGTCGCGCCGCGAACAGCGATCGCGGGGGAAGCCACACCGCCTTCGAGGATGGCATAGCGCAGTTCAATTCCGGTCAGTTTGATGTTGGTACCCGGTACGCGCGAGTAAAAAGCCGCGATATCGATATCCAGCGGCAGGCCTTTATACAGGTATAGCTTCGGCAAAACCATCGAGTTCTGTGAATTTCCTGCAGCCAGGCCCCAGAGCTCCGGATTGGTCATTTTGGTCGAAGTCAGTCCAACGCCCAGCTCAAACCCGGTGATTCCAAGCGGCGCGGCCGGCGTGGCAGATTTATAACTCAACGCCGAACCCAGATCCTCGGAGAATAATCTGAATTCTGACTGGTTCAGGTTTTGCAGGGTATTGATGCTGTTGGCCGCACAAACAGGCTGGGCAAGGCAGCTCAAGACGCCGAACAGGATAAGATGTTTTTTCATGGTTTTGCAGCCTTTCTCGTAGTACGTAACGGGAACTACACTTGCGGATGCGCGCGCACCAGCTTGCTGTGCAGCTTGTTCAGCGCGTTCAGATAAGCCTTGGCAGAAGCCACGATGATATCTGTATCGGCGCCCTGTCCGTTCACGATGCGCCCGCCTTTGGACAGGCGCACAGTCACTTCGCCCTGCGCGTCGGTTCCGCTGGTGATATTGTTCACCGAATACAGCTGCAGCTCCGCCTCGCTGCGCACGATCTGCTCTATCGCCTTGAACGTGGCGTCCACCGGCCCGCCGCCCTGCGCATCTGCCTGGTGTTCTTTGCCATCGATGCTCATCACTACGCGCGCTACCGGCAGCACCCCGGTCTCGGAGTGTGCCCCCATGGCCACCAGCCGATAGTATTCGCTGACTTGCGCTACCGCTTCGTCGCTAACCAGGGCTTGCAGGTCTTCATCGAAAATCTCGCTCTTGCGGTCCGCCAATTCCTTGAATCGCTGAAACGCAGCATTGAACGCATCTTCGGAAGCAAACTCGATATTCAGTGTCGCGAAGCGCTGCCGCAATGCATTGCGGCCGGATAGTTTTCCGAGGGACAGCTTATTGGCATTCCAGCCCACGTCCTCCGCTCGCATGATCTCATAGGTCTCGCGGTGCTTGATCACGCCATCCTGGTGAATGCCAGATTCATGCGCAAACGCGTTCGCCCCGACTATCGCCTTGTTGGGTTGCACCGGATAACCGGTGATACTGGAAACCAGCTTGGAGGTAGGAACGATCTGGGTGGTATCGATGCGGGTATCAAGGTCGAATATGTCGCGCCGTGTTTTCACCGCCATCACGACCTCTTCCAGCGAAGCATTACCGGCCCGCTCGCCCAGGCCATTGATGGTGCATTCGATCTGGCGCGCACCGTTGATCACCGCCGACAGCGAATTCGCGACTGCCAACCCGAGGTCATTGTGGCAATGCGTCGACCAGATTACCTTGCCGGAGTCCGGCACACGCTCGATCAACTGCTTGATTCGCTCCCCCCATGCGGCAGGAATGGAATAGCCCACGGTGTCCGGCACGTTAAGCGTTCTGGCGCCCGCCTTGATCACCGCATCGAACACCCGCACCAGGAAATCCATGTCGGATCGCACCGCATCCTCTGCGGAGAATTCCACGTCGTCGGTATATTCCAGCGCCCACTTTACCGCGCTCACCGCGCGCTCCACCACCTGATCCTCAGTCATGCGCAGCTTGTGCTGCATGTGGATCGGGCTGGTGGCGATAAAGGTATGAATGCGCCCGGATTTGGCCGGCTGTATCGCCTCGCCGGCACGGCGAACATCATTTTCGCTGGCGCGCGCCAGCGAGCAAACGGCCGAATCACGGACAATCTCCGCCACCGCGCGAACCGCCTCGAAATCCCCCTGGCTGGCCGCAGCGAAACCTGCCTCGATGACATCCACGCCCAATTTTTCCAGCTGGCGCGCGATGCGGATCTTCATATCCTTTGTCATTGCCGCACCCGGGCTTTGCTCGCCATCCCGCAAGGTGGTATCAAATATTATCAACTTGTCTGTCATGTTGTACTCCGGTGAAAACAGATTAAACCTGCGCTACCGATATCCGGTCAGCGCGCTTAATTCAATCAATCTGGATAAGATTAGCGCGCGTGGCGCAGCAGTAGCGCAGCCAGCAGGCTGAAGGTCGAATGGAGTATCGCAATGTGCGTGGAGAAGTGCATGCGTGAAATATAGCGAGTTTTACCGGCTTATGCAACGGGATGTTTTTTTCTGCGCAGGCGCAGCAACCACAGGACATAGCCGGAAATGGCGTAGCACAGAAACAGGGCAAACAGCACACCGGGGGGGTAACTGGAAATCAGGATGAAGAACAGCGCAATCATGAAGATCACCAGAAACGGCACGCTTTTGCGCAAATTGATATCCTTGAAGCTGTAAAACGGCATGTTGCTGACCATGCTCAACCCGGCAAACACGGTCAGCGCCGCCGCATACCAGTTCACGTCCTCGCCCTTGAAACCCTGGTCCAGCATCACCCAGACAAAACCTGCGATCAGTGCAGCTGCGGCCGGGCTGGGCAAACCCTGAAAGTAGCGTTTGTCGACAACGTCGATATTGGTATTGAAGCGTGCAAGGCGCAACGCTGTCGCTGCGCAATAGATGAACGCGGCAAACCATCCCCATTTGCCCATTCCCCGGAAAGCCCATTCGTAGATCACCAGAGAAGGGGCGACCCCAAATGAAACCATGTCGGACAGACTGTCGTATTCGGCGCCGAATTCGCTTTGCGTATGCGTCAGGCGCGCCACACGCCCGTCCAGCCCATCCAGCACCATCGCGATGAATATCGCGACTGCGGCGAACTCGAACCTGTTGTTCATCGACTGGACAATGGCGTAAAAACCTGCGAACAGCGCCCCGGTCGTGAACAAATTGGGCAGCAGGTATATGCCGCGCCTGCGCAAATTCATCGGCTGGCGGGTATTGAATTCGTCCATGTCCCCATTATCCATGAATCCGGGTTATCCGCTCTGCGAAAGAGTCGCCAGAATGGTCGTGGTTGCCGACACCTTGTCGCCGATGCTTACTTTCACATTTGCATCCAATGGCAGGTAGACATCCACACGTGAACCGAAGCGAATGAAGCCGTAACGCTGGCCACGCACCAGAACATCTCCTGCCTTGATGTAACACAGGATGCGCCGGGCGATCAGCCCTGCCACCTGGACAAAGGTCACGGTCTGTCCGTCCGCAGTCTTCAGCACCACCGCATTGCGCTCGTTCTCCGCAGAAGCCTTGTCCAGATCGGCATTCACGAATTTCCCCTGAAAATACTGCACCTGTTCGACCGTACCGTCCACCGGGCTGCGGTTGGAGTGCACGTTGAACACGTTCATGAACACGCTGATCAGGATCGCCTCGCGTTGCCCGTAGGGATCCTGGGTGCGCTCGACCTTGATGACACGCCCATCAGCCGGTGAAAGTACGGCACCGGCATCTTGCGGAACGGCGCGCGGCGGATCGCGAAAAAACTGCACCACGAACAACACGACCAGCCAGGCCAGCAGTTCCGGAATACCACCGGTAACACCAGACAGCACCAGTGCAATGACAATGGAGCCGATCAGGAACGGCCAACCCTCGCGGGCGATGATGGGATGGGGATAATTATTCATGGGATTGAGGATTGGGGACTGAGAATAACCCAGGAGCGGGGGGGCTGTGACAAAGCAGCGACTGCCTTTTCGATCCTCAATTCCCGCTCCTCGATCCTAGTTCTTGCTTTGGTCGACCAGCTTGTTCTTGCTGATCCATGGCATCATCGCGCGCAACTTGCCGCCGACCTGCTCGATCGGGTGCGCGGCATTGAGACGACGGCGCGCGGTCATTTCCGGATAGTTGGTGCGGCCTTCCAGAATGAACTGCTTGGCATAAGAACCGTTCTGGATATTTCTCAGACATTCCTTCATTGCTGCGCGCGCTTCACCCGCGATCACGCGCTGGCCGGTCACGTATTCCCCGTATTCCGCGTTGTTGGATATCGAATAGTTCATATTGGCGATGCCGCCCTCGTACATCAGGTCGACGATCAGTTTCAGTTCATGCAGGCATTCAAAATAGGCCATTTCGGGTGCATAACCGGCTTCCACCAGCGTTTCGAACCCCGCCTTGACCAGTTCCACCGCGCCGCCACACAACACGGCTTGCTCCCCGAACAGGTCGGTCTCGGTCTCTTCGCGGAAGTTGGTTTCGATCACGCCGCCCTTGGTTCCGCCGTTGGCTGCCGCATAAGACAAGGCGATATCCTTGGCCTTGCCTGACTTGTCCTGATAAACCGCGATGAGCGTCGGTACCCCGCCACCCTTGAGATATTCTGAACGCACGGTATGGCCGGGGCCTTTCGGCGCGACCATGATCACATCAACGTCTGCAGGCGGTACGATCTGGTTGTAATGGATGGTAAAACCGTGTGCAAAAGCCAGTGCTGCACCCTTCTTCAGGTTTGGGGCCACATGCGTATTGTAGATATCCGGCTGCTGCTCATCCGGCAACAGGATCATCACCACATCGGCATTCTTCACAGCAGCGGCGATTTCCATCACCTGATGCCCGGCGCTGACCGCCTTATTCCACGAAGCGCCATCCTTGCGCAGCCCGACCGTCACATTGACGCCGGATTCCTTCAGGTTCTGGGCGTGTGCATGGCCCTGCGAACCGTAACCAATGATGGTTACCTGCCTGCCCTTGATCAGTGACAGGTCAGCGTCTTTGTCGTAATAAACTTTCATGTTGCCCTCTTAAGTAAAAAATCAAAGTTTCAAAATCCGGTCGCCGCGCCCGATACCGGAAGCGCCGGTGCGCACCGTTTCCAGGATCATATCCCGGCCGATCGCATCCAGAAATTTGTCCAGCATGGCACAGGTGTTGGTCAGCTCTATGGTACATGTGTTTTTGGACACGTCGATGATATGCCCGTGATAAATATCCGATATGCGCTTCAACTCGTCGCGATTATCACTACATGCGGCAATCTTGACCAGCATCAGCTCACGCTCAAGGTGTTCGCCATCGCTCAAATCGATCAGGGCGGCCACATCGACCAGCTTGTTGAGTTGCTTGTTGATCTGTTCGATGACCGCATCCGAGCCGCTGGTGACGATAGTCATGCGAGAAAGTGTCGGATCCTCGGTCGGTGCCACGACCAAGGATTCGATATTGTAGCCGCGCGCCGAGAACAGCCCTGCCACACGCGACAGCGCACCGGACTCGTTCTCCATCAGCAGGGAAATGATGTGTCGCATTACAATTCCTCCGCCAGGATGATTTCTGACAAGCCTCGCCCGCCGGGAACCATCGGGTAGACGTTTTCCGACGGGTCGGTCCGGAAATCCATGAACACGAGGTCATCCTTGCGCGCAAATGCCTCTTTCAATGCCGATTCGACGTCCGATGGTTTTTCTATGCGCATGCCGACATGCCCATAGGCCTCGGCAAGCTTGACGAAATCCGGCAGTGCATTCATGTAGGTCTCGGAATAACGGTTGCCATGGAAAAACTCCTGCCACTGCCGCACCATGCCCAGATAGCCGTTATTGAGCGCGACGATCTTGATCGGCAGATGAAATTGCTTGCAGGTGGACAGCTCCTGGATGTTCATCTGGATGCTGCCCTCGCCGGTCACACAGGCAACCGCCGCGCCTCGATTGACCATCTGTACGCCCATCGCCGCCGGCAAGCCGAAGCCCATCGTCCCCAGCCCGCCGGAAGTGATCCAGCGGCGTGGCTTGTTGAATTTGTAATATTGCGCCGCCCACATCTGATGCTGGCCGACATCCGTCGTGATAAAGGCATCACCACCGGTGATCTCGTGCAGCTTCTCGATCACGAATTGCGGCTTGATGATCTCGGATGAATTCTTGTAGCACATCTTCCCGCCCGCGTTACGCCACTCCTCCACCTGTTTCCACCAGGCGGACATCGCCGCCGCATCGGGTGTCTGGCCGCTGCCGCGCAGCACTTCAAGCAGCTCATCAAGTACCAGTTTGACGTCGCCGACGATAGGCAGATCTACCTTGACGCGTTTCGCTATCGAGGAAGGATCGATATCGATATGGATGATCTTGCGCGGCACCTGCGCAAAGTGTTCGACATTGCCGATCACGCGGTCGTCGAAACGTGCACCGATCGCCACCAGCACATCGCAATGCTGCATCGCCATGTTGGCCTCATAGGTACCGTGCATGCCCAGCATGCCGACGAATTGCCGGTCGCCCGCCGGATACCCCCCCAGCCCCATCAGCGTATTGGTGCAGGGAGAACCCAGCAGGCGAACCAGGTCGGTCAATTGCGCGGAGGCATCGGACAGCACCACGCCGCCACCGGCATAAACCATCGGCCGTTTGGCTTCCAGCAGCATCTGTGCCGCAAGTTTGATCTGCGCACTATCCCCTTTTCCCTGCGGATGGTAGGAGCGGATATTCACGCTTTCGGGATATTCAAAATCGGTTTTATGGTTGGAGATGTCTTTGGGTATATCCACCAGAACCGGGCCGGGACGGCCTGTCTTGGCCAGGTAAAAGGCCTTTTTCAGGGTCGAGGCGATGTCCTTCACGTCCTTGACCAGAAAGTTGTGCTTTACGCAGGGGCGAGTGATACCGACTGCATCCACCTCCTGAAAAGCATCTTCGCCGATCGCGCCGGTCGGAACCTGACCGCTGATGACAACCATCGGCGTGGAATCCATGTAAGCGGTCGCAATACCGGTCACCGCATTGGTCAGCCCCGGACCGGAGGTAACGAGCGCCACACCCACCTTGTCGGAAGAGCGCGCGTAACCATCTGCGGCATGTACTGCCGCCTGTTCATGGCGCACCAGAACGTGCTTGACCTTTTCCTGTTGAAACAATGCGTCATAGATGAACAGCACTGCTCCGCCGGGATAGCCGAACACATACTCCACCCCTTCTTCCTGCAAACAGCGGATGGCGATCTCCGCACCGGTCAACTCCATTACAAACACCCTGAATTAAGTCAAATTAAAGAACCGCGTACGATAAAGGTTGGCGGCATTTTGGTCAACCTTTGCCTTGGATTTCATTGCTCCATGCGACACGCGCGACTATTTGCTATTATTCGCCATTGCATTCGGGGAGCGCGCAAACTGTCCAGCCCAGCAGAATTGTCACAGTTTCTCAGCAACGTGGAACGTCGAGCTTTCAAGCAGGCGCTCTATGCCGTAGGCGATGAGCACACGGCGCTGGATATTGTGCAGGACGCAATGATCAAGCTGGCCGAAAAATACGGTGGCAAGCCGGCGGCGGAATTGCCGCTACTGTTCCAGCGGATCCTGCAAAATACCATTCGCGACTATTATCGCAGGCAAAAAGTCAGAAACGCATGGACGACCCTGTTTTCCTCTTTTGCAAACAAGGATGAAGAATACGACCCGCTGGATAGCCTTATAGACGAAGAAAACCGGAGTGCGCCCCCGACGCCCGATATATCCCTGCAGCAAACACAGGTTATCGCACTTATCGAGGAAGCGCTGGGCAGGCTTCCGGCACGTCAACGCGAGGCTTTCCTGCTGCGTTACTGGGAAAACATGGATACGGCAGAAACTGCAATTGCGATGGGCTGCAGCGAAGGAAGCGTAAAGACACACAGCTCGCGCGCAACACATGCGATCGCCGTATTCCTCAAGGAAAAAGGGATAGAACTGCCGTGACTGAAGAGTTGAACACCAGAAAGATCGCCCAACTGCTGACGCAAAACACTCAGCGGCTGAATGCGGGCACCTTGTCCGCATTGGCTAAAGCGCGCCAGGGTGCATTGCAAAGACAAAATACGCACGAGCACATTTCCGTCCATGCAACCGGTCGCTGGGCGCATTTATTGTTGTCGCTTTCCAGCCACCAATGGCTGTCTGCCGGACTGCTCGCGGCGATGCTTTTCATCGGAGCGAGCTACTGGCATCAATCCCAGGAGCAACAAATTGCCGAGCTTGATGTGGCGATCCTGACCGACGACCTGCCGATTGAGGTCTTCGTTGACTGATCCGTCCATTAACCTGCCTCAGCAAAATCACCGTATCGCGTGGCCGCGATTTTCTGCCATTGCCTTTTTCATGCTGCTTTTCCTGTCTTCCGCAACCGTCAGCGCCGCGACTGTTTCATGGAGTTCACTCTCCCCCCCTCAGCAGGAAGCACTCGCCCCGCTGGCGCAGCAGTGGGATACCCTGCCTGAAGAGGATCAGCAACGCTGGATCAAAACCGCCAAGCGCTATCCCGGCCTTTCGCCCGAGCAAAAACAGCGTTTTCGCAACCGGGTGGCCGCCTGGAACAAGCTTACGCCGGAGCAGCGCAAGGCCGCACGGGAGAAATATCGCGCGTTCAAAAAAGTACCCAAGGAAAAGCGCGATCAGG
>Ga0224495_10000567_pt1 | contig 28999 bp, 19 predicted proteins | sample SF_Jul11_sed_USG_FD_168128 | JGI IMG/M metagenome (GOLD analysis project Ga0224495, IMG submission 168128) | Sediment microbial communities from San Francisco Bay, California, United States - SF_Jul11_sed_USGS_4_1 | ecosystem: Environmental > Aquatic > Marine > Sediment | place: USA: California... | reverse complement strand
TTCGCAGGCCCATCACGGCGTGACGCCGCCTGATTTCGGGCGTGAGTTTGTCAAGGCGAGTGAACTTACTAAGGGCCATATGTATTCGTTTGTTTTGGACAGCAACTTCCGCACCAACTTTCAGCCGGTCCAGCAAGGTGATATGCTGTTCCGCTATTCTATAAGCACTCATAAAGGTGGGTGGAAAGAAGGTCGCTGCCGTGATTTCGGCTGGGCGATATGTAATCCGCTCTTTCCCGTAGAACTAAACGGCAAAAGAGAGGGGTCGCTTGATAGCACGATGAGCTTCTGCCAGATAGATAAACCAAATATATTTTTACTGACTCTCAAGCGAGCTGAGGACGGAGACGGAATAATCGTTCGCCTCATCGAAACAGAGGGCGAAGATGCTACAGCCACACTGACAATCCCTCATTTGACCATTAAACAGGCATATCGAACAAACCTGGTGGAGGAAAATAAGGAAAAAGCAACATTCACGGAACATACAATCACAGCACCCATAAAGGCCTTCGGGATAACTACTATTCGCTTTCAAACATAGCTTTGACAATTATCTGCATTTAGCTTAGAATTGGAACCTGTAAAATTCTTTCCGGGTTTATGCGCCGCATTGCCCATAATTTTTGAAAGGGAGAAAAAATGAAGAAAATTACATTATTCATCACAATTACAATTGCTTGCATGTTGTTTCAACCGATTATATATGCAGCACGAACCCTCCCGATTCTCGAAAAGATCGGCGTGAGGCGCGGAATCTGTGTGGTGCTGGGCGATACGAAGTGCGAGCTTGCTCTGAAATTGGCCAGTCAAAGTGAGCTGCTGATATATGTCCAGCTTCCACGAGAGAAAGATGTGGAAGCTGCACGCAAGACAGTTGACGCCGCCGGCTTCTATGGAACACGTATCTTTATTGAAAAGGGAGATTTAACGAGATTACATCTGGCTGACAATATCGCCGATGCCATTGTCGCTGTAGGTGATGCAGCCGGAATTTCCAGTGCCGAGGTGCTACGTGTACTTCGGCCACAGGGAAAAGCTATACTGGGACGAAAAGTTCTGACCAAGCCGTTCCCTAAAGGAATGGACGACTGGAGCCATCCATATCACGGCCCGGACAACAATCCTCAATCGCAAGATCAAATTGCCCGGGCACCTTACCTGACGCAGTTTCTTGCTGAGCCTCGATATGCACCAGTACCTCAGGTGGCTGTCGCCTCGGCGGGTCGTGTATTCAAGGCTTTCGGGCACGTGGCATTCAAGAAACGAGAAGAACCTCTTCTCAATAATCTCGTGGCGTTCAATGGTTACAACGGCACGATCCTATGGAAGCGAGACCTGACCGAAGGCGTTATGATCCACCGCAATACAATTATAGCAACACCCTCGACCCTGTATGTCGGCGATGACAAGTCCTGCAAGCTTATCGACACGGCAACCGGGCGATTAATTGATGAGATTGTTCCCCCGACAAATCGTGCCGGAGGTACATTCTGGAAATGGATGGCCTTAGAGGATGGCGTACTCTATGCACTTATGGGAGAGCAGGAGCAAAGAGATCCAACAAAGCGATGGCAGCGAAATAATCACGGCTGGCCGTGGAATCCAATATCGGAAGGATTTAACCAGCCGCAGCATCCCTGGGGATTCGGTCGAGATATATTGGCAATTGAACCAAAATCGAAAAAGGTCCTGTGGAGTCATCGGGAGGATGAGCCCATTGACAGCCGGGCCATGTGTATGAAGAACGGGCGAATTTATATCTTTCGATTTGGCTCATACCTGACCTGCCTGGATGCTAAAACGGGAAATGACATTTGGCGGAAAACACCGGACAATGCACCCAAACTGTTCGAGTCACTCGGGGCGTATTTGAGTCGGCAGGATTGGCGAACAAACTGGCGAACAACGGCTTATCTTAAATGCAGTGATAAGGCTCTGTATTTCGCAGGCCCCGTAGTCGGCAAGCTTCTCGCCGTCTCAGCCGAAGACGGCAGCATTCTCTGGGAGAATGACTACAGTAACTTCCAACTGGTCTTGCGGGACGACGGTCTTTATGCTATCAGCGGACAGATTGATAAACATCCCAGCAAAAAATTTGACCCTCTTACCGGCCGGGTATTGGCGGAGATTAATCAGCCTCGCCGTGCCTGTACCCGACCGACAGGCTCTGCGGACGCTGTCTTTTTCCGTGCTGAAGGCGGTTCTGTTCGTTTAGATGTGGCCAGCAACCGGCCGGAGTGGATTTCACCAATGCGACCTCCCTGCCATGATGGCGTGACCATCGCAAATGGCCTGCTTTACTGGTCACCGTTTGTGTGCGACTGCCAGCTCACAATCTATGGCTTTACCTGTCTGGGACCGGCAGGTGACTTCGACTTTAGCCCACGAGCGATTGAAGATCAGCGTTTGGAAAAAGGTACCGGGGACCTGAGAAAGATCGCCAGTCTGTCAGAATCAGAAGTTGACTGGCCTACTTTTCGTGGCGACAACACCGGCAGTGTAACAACTCAAGCGACCATTCCCGACAAGAGTAGTGTACTATGGCGGTTTACACCGATGACGGCTACCCAACCGACAGCTCCGGTCACGGCCGGCGGCCTGGTATTTATCAGCGGCGATAATGGTATCGTTCAAGCAGTGAATTCAGCAACAGGCATGCAGCAATGGAAGGCCTATACTGGTGGCGCAGTTCGCATTCCACCAACCATACGGAATGACCGAGCTTTTGTAGGTTCGGGCGATGGTTGGGTTTATGCCTTTGAGGCAATAACGGGCCGATTGCTCTGGCGGTTCCGAGCGGCCCCTGCCGAGCGTAAGATACCAGTCTATGGCTCTCTGCTATCTACCTGGCCGACTGCGAGTGGAATTCTTGTCGAAGACGGCATTGCCTACGTGTCCGCCGGTATCGTTAACTATGACGGAACTTATGTCTACGCACTCGACGCCGAAACCGGAAAAATCAAATGGCAGAACAACACGTCGGGCCATCTCGACAGGCAGGCCCGAACAGGTGTGAGCGTGCAGGGCCATCAAATGCTTCACGACGGCAAGCTCTACCTGGCAAGCGGCACCTCCGTTTCACCGGCCGTCTATAATCTCACAGATGGAAAGTGCCTTAATGATCCGAAACCTCTGGCCAACTGCGTATCACAGAGCCCGCGAGGGTGGGAACTGTCTCTGCTTGGAGAACAAGTCGTAGCTTGCGGCAAACCCTTCTATGCAGACAACGTCTTTGATGACACGGTTTTCAACAAAGTCTTTCTTGCATCGAGCGGCGGCCGGGACATTGCCTGGGTAAGCAACCAGAACAATAAGAAGGTTTTATGCTTCGATGGTATCAATAGACAGTTATTACGCCAACGCATGGATAATCCAGGCAATCGGTTCAATATTGACTGGACAAAGCTTGGCATTAAGGAAAAACCGCTGTGGAGCTTCGACTGTAAGGAAAGCGTCGCTCTTGCAGTATGCAATAATGCTGTGGTGGTTGCTAATAGAACAGAGATTGTCGCATTGGATCTTAAGAATGGCGAGGTGCTCTGGTCACAGCCGGTGCCATCATCCCCTGTTTCATGGGGCCTGGCCGTGGACCGCAACGGCAATGTGGTAGTGAGTCTTGAGAATGGACAGGTTCTTTGTTTTGGAAGTCGGAGGCAAGTATGAGAATAACGAGAACATACAAATCAGTTGTTGTTTTGGTAATACTATCGGCCCTGCTTATCACCGGTTGCAGTAAAGACAAAACTGAAAGTGAGGACAACGAGCTTATAGTTCTGTGCGGCAGTTCATTTTCCAATCCCATGAATGAGCTTTGCTCGCAATTCACGGAGCAGACGGGAATAAAATTCGCCACGACAGTCTCAGGCAGTGAGAATCATTTACCGCTCATAAAGACCGCCCATGAGGGTGATATCTTTGTCACGCATGATCCATATCTGGACTATGTGCGTGATGCCAACTTCCTGTCGGATTATGTGCACGTTGGATACGTATCCCCTGTTCTGGCGGTTCAGCCTGGAAATCCCAAAAAGATCAGCAGTATCCAGGACCTCACACGCCCCGGACTTAAAGTAGCTCTCAGCAATCCGGAATATTCTACCTGTGGTGAAATGGTTTTTGCGCTGTTAGAGAAGAAGGGCATAAAAGATGCGGTAATGAAAAACGTGGAAAACCGGTTGTTAAAAGGACACCCTGAACTTTGCAATTTATTGAAAACCAAAACTGTTGATGCTATTATCACCTGGAACGGCGTTGCACATACTTTTCGTGACAGTGTGGAGATTGTTCCGACACCATACGAATACGATAAAGAACGTCGTGTTCATATTATCGGTTTGAACTATTCCAAACATCCTGATTTGTTAAAACAATTCCTTGAATTTGCCCGCAAAAGAGGTGAAGCAGTCTTTAAAAAGCATGGTTATGTGAAATGAACAAAAGGGCAAACATAATAAAGCAGCTATTCTTTGCCGCAACTCTTGTTACAGCCATTTTGCTGACCGCCTGTGACCGGAAAGAACCGAAACAAGAACAAGCTGCAGGAAAAGAGCTGATTTTATACTGCGGAGCCGGTATCCGCCCACCTGTTGCCGAACTAATGGAGATTTTCAGCCGGGAACATGGCGTTAAGATATTCACCGACTACGCCGGCAGCGAGGTGCTTTTGTCCAAGATAAAGCTTAGCCACCGAGGCGACCTGTATATTCCCGGCGATAAGCACTACATCGAACAAGCCCTACAGGAAGATATGGTTCTTTCACGAAGGCCTGTCTTCTACTGGGTTCCGACCATCCTGGTACAAAAAGGCAATCCGAAGAACATCTCGGGGTTGGAGGACTTACTTCGGCCCGGCTTGAAACTGGGTCTGGGCGACCCAAATGCCTGTGCCATAGGGAGAATATCCCGACAAATACTTGCCAAGAACAACATTGCCTGGGAGGAAATCAAAAAGCACGTATCGTACCTGTCGCTAACCGTTAATGAACTGGGAATGCAGATACAAGCCAAGTCACTCGATGCAGTTATTGTCTGGGATGCTATGGCCCGATACTATAGTGAACATGGCGATGAGGTACCCATTGCTCCCGAGAAAAACCTGGTCTCCACTGTGGATATTGGTGTGCTTAAGTTCACAAGAAATAGAGAGCTGGCTGAAAAGTTTGTGGATTTTATCACCTCGGAGCGGGGCCAGGGAGTTTTTGAAAAACATAACTACAGTACCAAACCCCCGGAATAAATTTGAGTCTGCCGGCAGCAAAAATCCAAATTCCAGTTCGAGGCCATATCATTAAGTATTTTCATTGTAAATAGTAATGTTGCCGGTTATACTTTCCTGCTCAGGGTCCAAAATTAGAACAGTCGGGAACATTTTGGAGATCAGTTATGATAAGCCAATTGTCTAATCCTTGGTGGATTTTTATTCTTTTTGGTATCTGTGCGGGTGTCCTGAGTGGTGCTTTGGGATTAGGCGCCGGTATTATACTTGTCCCTGCGCTCGTGTTACTTTGTGATTTTGAACAGAAAAGCGCCCAGGGTATGGCTTTGGCGGTGATGGTGCCAATGGTATTGGTCGGGGCACTGAGGTACTGGAAGAATCCTGAGGTAGATATGAACGGAGCGGTTATCGGATTGATTATCTTAGGCGCTCTGGCAGGTGTATTGGCGGGGACGGAAATAGCGGCCAGACTGCCGGGGCATATCTTACGGAAGGTATTCGCGGCTGTCCTGCTATTAGCGGCAGTAAAAATGTTTGTAGGCCCGACAAGACTGAAACGACTCGGTCCTGATGATAGTTTGACGAGTCAGAAAATAACAAATTTGGTTGAAAGTGAAGGAATAAATAATGAATCAACAAAGCAGTAACGGGACTGTACGAATTTTCAGTGCCAGAGCATGTGCGGCACCGCTGGAGAAGGCCGCCAAGTTGTTTGAAGAACAGACGAATATTCATATAGAAATCAGCGTATGCAGCCGCCATTGTGCCCAGCCGGTTGCTGAAGAGGCCACCGGAGAAACCGGCGGTGATGATTTTCTGTTGGAAATTGCCGATGCCGGCATACATGACCTTGCCATAGCAGGGGCCGAGTATCTGCTTGATGATGGAGAGGTGAGAGGGATTGTACAAAAGGGTCAACGCCGCACTATCGCATATCGTCGTTCGGCTATTATTGTCCCTGCGGGCAATCCCAAGAACATACGCTCCGTAAAGGATATAGCAAAGCCAGATATAAGGGTGGGTGTATCGGTCATAGATTGTCTGAAAGGATTGTGGGAGGATATCAGCGGTCGACTGGGGCTTTTGGATAAGATTCGAAAGAACATCTGTTATTACGCCAATGGCTGCATTGCTATCGTTGAAGCAGTGGCGACCGGTGAGATTGATGCGGCATTCGGGTGGACGGCTTTTCAACATTTGGAGCCGGATAGAATAGAAACCATTGAAATATCCGAAGAACAACAAGTGTTGAGGGGAACATGTGTGGGACTGTTGTCTTTCGCCAAGGGGACAGAGGCTGCAACTCAATTTATGGATTTTCTGGCAAGCCCACAGGCACGTGAGTTCTACAAGGAATATGGATGGGTTGTCACGGAGAACTAAACAGCGGCTTGTTATTCTTTTTGGGCATCACCCACAAGAATTGGAGCTTGAAGCCTGGTGAGACTTGTCGAGAAAATGATTCCTTCTTTTTTGGCCATGATTGCAATTCTGTCGAAAGTGACCAATCGCATAGTTTCTGAAAAAACGGTGCTATCATGTTGAAAGCGGAATCAAAGGAACCGGTGAAAAGTTGGCGCGGTCGCCTTTTTACCGCAGCATGTTTTGTCTTCGTGGTTATTTTTGTCGCCTTCGTTCTGCTGCTAATAATTGCCGACATTTTCTACATTGACAGCAAGGCGGTTCTGACGGTCCTTACTTCCCGCTTTATCCGTCATGCTCTCTGGATGAGTATTTGGACCAGCATAACGACGGTGTTTCTGTCGTTGATTTTTGCGATTCCGATTGGATTTATATTGAGTCGATTTCGGTTTCGCGGCCGCCTTTTGGTTGATACTGTCATAGATTTGCCTATTATTTTCCCACCACTGGTTGCCGGTCTGACCCTGTTGGTGTTTTTTTCTCAGACCGTTTTCGGCAGATGGATCCAGGAGGACCTTGGAATTGAGTTTGTTTTCCAGCCCAAAGGGATTGTGCTTTGTCAGTTTTTGGTTTCTGCCAGCTTTGCCATCCGTTCGGCGAAAACCGCCTTTGATGATGTTGACCGTCGCTACGAAAATGTCGCGTTGACCTTGGGTTGCAGCCAGTGGGGCAGCTTTTGGCGTGTGTCTCTACCGCTGGCCTCTAATGGCATTATCGCCGGAGGTATTTTAACATGGGCCAGGGCGTTTGGGCTTTTCGGTCCTTTGATAATCTTCGTGGGTTCATTCCGCGGTCGCACCGAAGTTTTGAGCACGACCGTATTCCTGGAGCAGTCAATAGGCAATCTTGAGGTCGCATTGGCAGTGGCGCTACTGATGATACTTGTGGCCCTTATAGCGTTGACGATCATTCACTTTGTTGGAGGCACCACTCAGGTAAAATTATGATTCGTGTAGTTCGGCTATCATTCAGTATCGGTGACTTCCGGTTAGACCAATTCAATCTGGAGGCGGCACAGGGTCAGTACTTTGTTATGCTGGGCCCACCCGGCTCAGGAAAGACCATCTTGCTGGAGTGCCTTTGCGGCCTGGCAAGGATTGCAGCAGGACATATTTATATTGACGGAACAGATGTGACTAATCTTGAGCCTCGCAAGCGCGGGATCGGATATGTTCCACAGGATTACGCGCTCTTTCCGAACTTGTCTGTCGAGCGTAACATTAGCTTCGGTTTACGTTTCAGAGGTTACAGCCGCCAGGTAATTACCAGCAAGGTCATGCAGGCGATGGAGATGCTTGGCATAGTATATTTGCAAAAACGCAGTGTTTACGGTCTCAGCGGCGGAGAGAAACAGCGGGTGGCGTTAGCAAGGGCACTGGTTATGGAACCTAAGGTGCTGCTGCTTGATGAGCCGGTCTGTGCTTTGGACGAAGCCACCCGCCAAGACATATGTGCCCAACTGCACAACGTCCAACGTCAACTCGGTCTGACTACTATTCACGTCAGTCACAACCTGGAAGAAACCTTCTCGGTAGCAGACATGGCCGGAATTTTATACCAAGGCAGCTTGCAGCAGGTCGGATCAATGAATCAGTTGCTGCGCAAACCGCAAAATGAATTTGTTGCCCATTTTATGCGCTGCAGGAACATATTCAGCGGTGAGGCAGTCGCTCAAGGGACTAAATCGGCAACTACAAAAGTGCGAGCGGGTAGTGTTGATTTGTTAGTCCAAGGGAAATATCAGGGCCGAATAAAGTTTACGATACGACCGGAAAGTATTCGACTTACCAACAACCTGCCAAATGAGCCTGTTGATAATAAATTACAGGTTAAGCTGATTCGCTCGCGCGACTGTGGCAACTATGTTCAAGTAACATTGAAAGGCCCTCTCGATTTAATAGTCCATCTGTCACATGCAGCTTTTGCCGACCTGGCCGCCAAACCTCAGTCCGAATTGATTGCTGTGCTAAGCCCGGAGAACATCCACGTGTTGCCTGAATAGCTGTTTTGTCTTTCTTTCACTGTGTGAATATTATATAATATATGCCCGATAAACGACTTACTGAAGTCATAATAAACATACTTACAGCCTTTTGATACTGGAGAGTTTGGTGGATAAATTATTTAGATTAGCTATGGTTCAAGGCCACAACAACGGAGCAATTTTGCGATTGGCAGTTCTGGTTTGTATGCTTAGTTGCTTGCAGACTAATTATGCATTTGCCTGTAGATATAACGTTCGGGAGACCGGCTTTGTCGACCTGCGGATAGAACCATATTATCTATTCGGCTATATCAACGATGAGACTGGTGCAGATGTCGTATCCAGGTTCAAACAGGTGACAGAAGTCGGCCTTGAGAACAGCAACATCGATTTTGAAATAATTAATATCGACCAGCAAAAAGACCATCCGGCAATGAAATTCCTTGATTTGCAGCAGGTAAAATCGTTGCCCGCTGCAGTACTGGTCTCGCCGGATGGCCAGTCATATCCCGTCTCCCTTGCAGAGCGTGACCGGACCTTCGAAGAGACCTTGCGGTCGGCCTTAGAAGATATTCTGTCCTCCCCTAAGCGTGAGGAGATTCTCCGGCAGGTCATTAAAACTTATGGTGTTGTACTGTTGATTGAAGGGACAGACGACCAGGAGAATATAAGAGCTAAGAAGGCTGCTTCCGACGTTATTGAGCTAATAAGTTCACAAATGGAAATGATGCCTAAAACTATCACTCATCCCCCTGTGTTGATCGTGATGGACCGGAAGTCTCTTTCCAATGAAGAAATTCTACTTTGGAGTCTGGGTCTGGATGGTGGAAAGTTAAGTGAGCCGCATGCAGCAGTGCTTTATGGAAGAAGTCGCTGGATGGGACCATTGTTCAAGGGAGAAGAAATAGACGAGAACAACCTGGCCAGTGTTCTTTTCGTAATCGGTGCCGACTGCGAATGTGGGTTTGATTATCAATGGCTGCAGGGTACGATGCTGCCGGCCAGGTGGACTGATAAAATGCAGGAACAAGTGGCGGAAAGTTTAGGTTTTGACCCGGAAAATCCTATGATAAAAATGGAGATAAGCTCAATAATAAGAAGGGGTTCTTATTCCTATCCCGGTGTGCCTTTTGGATATCAGGAATTGGTTGTCAAACCTGATTTCAACACAGTGGCCGATCAGAATTCAATCAACGAAGTTGAAGATACTTCAATGCCCGACCCCAGTCCGGATGACCCAATTTCGGAACCTAATCCTTCAGTTGGGCAGGACTGGCCGTTCCGTAACACGATATTTCTTCTTGTCGGATTATGTGTTTTGGTCTTGACCTCCGGCGTTGTAATACTTGTCAGGGCAAAAAAAACATGAACAGAGATATTGTATACGCTTTCTTCTTTATTATATTTTCCTTCTGCGGACGAGTTTCGGCTGAGGATTGGCCTACATTTGGGGCAGATAATCGCAGAAGCTGTGTTACCAGTGAGCAACTGGAACTTCCGTTGACGGAATCCTGGGTATTCAAAGCGACACATCCACCACAACCCGCCTGGCCGGCACCGGCAAAGCAGGACTTCTTCCACCGCCATTACAATCTGAGACCAACCGTAACCTACGACCAGGCGTTTGGCGTTGTTGGTGCAGGTGACATCGTGTGCTTTGGCTCATCGGCTGATGACAAAATATACGCCCTCGACTCGATAACGGGACAGATACGCTGGACATTCTTCACAGAAGGGCCTGTGCGATTAGCTCCCATTGTTGTCGGCGATAGAGTGTACGTCGGTTCCGACGATGGCTGCGTCTACTGTCTTTCCGGTGACGATGGCTCACTGGTATGGAAGTATAGAGTATCCGAGCAAAACCGCATAGTACCCGGTAATGGGCGGATGATATCGATGTGGCCCGTGCGTGCAGGATTGGTAGCGGACGAAGGAAAAGTATATTTTACGGCAGGACTATTTCCAACCCAGGGTACATATTTATGTGCAATTAACGCTCAAAACGGGGCAGAACTATGGAAGCAGAAAGTGGATATTTCGCCACAGGGTTATATGCTGGCTTCAGATGATAAGCTTTATGTCCCGACGGGTCGAACAGGACCGGTGATGTTTGCACGTGCGGACGGTAAATTCCAGGGCCAGTTCCCCAGTGCCGGAGGCACATACGCGCTGCTGACAGAGGATGTGATGGTAACCGGCCCCGGCCGTGGCCCAAAAGAGCTCAGCGCAGACGATGTGAAAACGAAAGATAGAATCGCAACCTTCGGTGGCTTAAGGATACTGGTAAATGGGCCAATAGCATATATGCAGTCAGAGAAGAATCTGTCGGCGTTCAATCGAAGCCGACATCTTGAACTTTCGAGACGAAGAAACAGCTTGAAGCAACAGCAAGATAAAATCGAGAAACAACTCAAAGGGATCGACAAAGACACACCACAATCAAAACAGTTTCAGGATGATTTGCGTAATATCAAGACTGAACTTGGAGAGATTTCACAGCAATTAAAAAACTGTTACCTGTGGACAGTAGAGTGTGAATACCCACACTCAATGATTATGGCCGGCAATGTTCTGTTTGTGGGGGGTGAGGATAAAGTAGCGGCATTTAGCACCAAAGACGGCAAAGAGATATGGACCACACCCGTTATAGGCACAGCACATGGATTGAGCGTGATCAACGGTGGTTTATATGTCAGTACGGACAAGGGATATATACATTGCTTAAGAGACGGTGAAAAAAGGAAGAGTAAAGTAATAACAGCGGAAATAGATTCAAATCCTTATCCACAGGATGAACTTACGGAACTGTATACAGAAGCGGCCAAAGACATAGTCAAGCAAACGGATATTAGAAAAGGTTATTGTCTGGTTCTGGATTGCGGCGAAGGACGGCTTGCATACGAGCTGGCCCGGCTTACTGATTTGCAAATCATTGGGGTGGAGAAGGATGCAAATAAAGTTGCTATTGCCCGAAAAGCTCTCGACAAGGCAGGACTCTATGGTCAGGTTGTTATTCATCAAGGCTCTGTTGAGAAACTACCCTATACAAAGTACTTCGCTAATCTGATAGTCTCAGACGAAGCACTGGGCGTCGGCAAACCGCCTTCCTGGCACCAGGAAGTTTTTGAACTTGCCAGACCTTATGGTGGAGTTATTGCTTTGGGCCTTCCGGCAAACAGGCCGAATAAGAACAGCCTAAAGAAATGGTTTCGGAAATCCACTGCCGACTGGAAGGTAAACGAAAGTAAGAAAATTATCTGGGCATTCGCGAATCGGGAAAAACTGGAAGGCGCAGGTGAGTGGACACACCTATATGCAGAACCGGGTAATACAGCCTGCAGCAGGGATGAATTGATTAAGGGCGAGATGGCTATACAGTGGTTTGGTCGGCCCGGACCGAGCGAGATGATTGACCGTCACCATCGCAACGTGCCGCCGCTTTTCAAGGACGGGCGACTCTTCGTTCCGGGTGACTGCATCGTCTTTGCGGTGGACGCCTACAATGGGACGATTCTATGGGAGACTGAAATTCCAAATTCACGTCGGCTTGGCGTATTTCTTGACTCTGGTAGTATGGCTGTAGACAAGAAATTTCTATACGTGGCAGCCGAGGACAAATGTCTCGGTTTCGATGTTCAGACCGGCCTGTGCCGCCTCACATACACAATGCCGCAACTCATTAAGGACGAGCAGCGTGAGTGGGGATACATCGCCTACAGCAACGATATTCTGTTCGGAAGTGGTCGAAGGAAAGGCGCTTCTTACACCGAGACGAACTACGATGCCGACGTTGCGCTGTGGCACAGAAACATGAAACTTGTTGTAAGCGATTACGTGTTCGCCATGAATAAAAATAATGGAAGGCCGCTCTGGAAATATAAATACGGTCTTGTCGTGAACACAACCATTACCGTCGCCGACGGACGGATGTACTTTGTCGAGACTCACAGCCCAAAGGCGTTGGCCGACAAGGTTGGCCGCATGCCGGTGAAAATCCTGTTCGACGACGGCGAGAAGTTTCTGGTTGCTCTGGATATACAAACCGGACGGGTCGTGTATAAAAAGAAGATTGATGTCAGTAATATCGAGGAACCCGTATATCTGAATTATTCTAAAGAAATACTCTTGTTAAGCGGGTCGAAATTAGTCGGTGATTCTATATGTTATTACTATAATGCGTTCGACGCCCGCTCGGGCCAAACCTGCTGGGATGTAAGTCACGACAGCGGCCTTGCGAAGGATGGCGGCCACGGTGAATATAACCGTCATCCGACAATCATTGATAATGTTGTATACGCCTGGCCCTACGCGTATAATCTGAAGACCGGAGAAAAAGTGGCAGGATGGATATTCGATCGACGCGGGCACGGCTGCGGTGGTGTATCGGCTTCAGCACAGTGTATGTTCTGGCGAGGCGGCAATCCCTGGATGTACGACCTGGGGCCAAACGGCGGACCAACACGTCTTAATTCCGTAACCCGACCAGGCTGCTGGATAAACATCATTCCGGCCGGCGGGCTGGTGCTTATTCCCGAGGCCAGTTCAGGTTGTACCTGCGGCTTTGCCTTGCAGACTTCTGTGGCCTATATTCCAGTTGATACACTGAATTCGAAGTGAGGTTTCGAATGAATTGTTTGGCGTAACTTAGAACGGGGCGCAAGAATATATGACAATACCCGGACTTATCTTTAAAGAAATACGTCACCGAAAGACAAATTTTGCCCTTGGATTGCTGGCTGTGATGATGGCGGTTGCGCTATTTATATCTTTTTTCACTGCGGCCAAAGCATCCAATCGCGAAACAGCTCGACTCATGCTCTCTCTGGGCTTTAACCTCCATATCATACCTAAAGACACTAATATGAATGAGTTTCTGTTAACCGGCCTTCCGGATAAGACTATGCCTGAACAATACACAGAGAAACTTGCTTCCCAGAAGAAAGTTTCCTACAACCACCTGATGGCTACCCTCCAGAAAAAAATAACCTGGCGCGGTCTTGACGTGGTTTTGACCGGCCTGGCTCCCGAGGTTAGTCCACCGGGGAGGAAAATGCCACCTATAAAAGATCCAATTGAACGCGGCAACTTGTATGTTGGATACAGAGTGGCAAAAGCCCTTGGAATAAATGAAAGTGATGTCGTGGAAATAAAAGGCATAACATTCAAGGTGATAAAATGTTTGTCTGAATCCGGGGGAGTCGATGACATCCGAATTCAGTGCCATCTTCTTGATGCTCAGGATATTTTGGGCCTGCCCGGGCGAATCAGTGAGATTCGAGCAGTGGATTGCCTTTGTTTCGCCCCTACTGAAGACCCTGCGTCTGTCCTGCGAAAGGAAATTGGTCCTCTCCTACCCGAAGCCCAGGTCTTCCACACCAGAGCAATAGCCTCGGCACGGGCAAAAACAAGGCAAATGGTAAGAAATCTTTTTGCCGTTGTCGTACCTTTTGTTGTCATTGCCTGCGGCGTATGGATTGGTGTACTGGCAGTAATGAACGTCCGGGACAGACAGCAGGAAATCGGCATTATGCGTGCACTCGGATACGGCTCTGGAAGAATCACTATGCTATTTTTGGGCAAGGCATTTACAATCGGACTTGTCGGAGCACTTGTTGGTTTCCTTGTGGGAACAGGCCTGGCTTTGATATTCGGGCCGAGAATATTCGAGTTAATCCCTAAAACGATGATAAAACCCGATCTGTCTTTACTGCTCTATTGTCTCGTCTTTGCACCTGTATTTGCAGCCATTTCCAGTTTTATTCCGGCAATGATAGCCGTGACTTACGACCCGGCAGTTACGCTAAGGGAAGAATAGATATGATTTGCCTTGAAAATGTTGTAACAACTTATCGAACCCGAAGGGGCGACGTTAATGCCCTGAATGATATCAATCTTAGAATTGAAAAAGGCGAATTTGTAGTTATCTGCGGGCCAAGCGGCAGCGGAAAAACAACTTTGCTGATGACTATCGCGGCGATGCTGCACCCGACCAGTGGTATAGTCTCCGTAGAAGCAAACAGCCTCTATGCTATGAGTGTTCAGGCCAGAGCAAAATTCAGGGCTGAGAATATTGGTTTTATTTTTCAAATGTTCCACCTGGTACCCTATTTGAATATTCTAGAAAATGTCCTTCTTGCCGGTGGAACAGTCAACAATAGCAACAAGAATGCCAAGGCCCTTGAACTGATAGAAAAATTTGGTCTGGCTGGGAGACACTATCACAAACCTGCCGAACTCAGCGCCGGCGAGAAACAGCGCACCGCTATAGCAAGAGCATTGTTAAATAATCCCAAGATTATCCTGGCTGATGAGCCTACCGGTAACTTGGACTCCGACAATGCAACTTCGGTACTCGGATACCTATCTCAGTTTCATAAAGCCGGTGGTACAGTAATCTTGGCTACTCACGGCGTCGAGGCCGGGCGATTTTCCGACCGAATAATTAATTTGCATAATGGTAAAGTTGCGAATCCGGACAAACCGTGAATCCTATTCGTGGCGATAGACTTCCCAGCCCATGTAGTTATCTAAGGCCTCAGCGATACAATCGGCCTTTTCTATCAGGCTGACAGCAACGTGGTGTTCGAAACCCATTTTGCAGATATATTCCATAAGAAGCTGAAGGTTCGCAACTTTCATAACGCCGTAGCCGCCAAAGGTGTCCAGTTTATCATTTGTGAATTGACCTTCGCCCACATAAACGCAGATAGCACCAGCCGTATCGTCGGTAGTGGTCCTGCAGAAAGTTGTTTTGCCGGCGGCTATCCTGCCATCGACCGTGCCGTAAGCGTTTTCCTTGCCCATGGCCCCTGCAATAATCTCCTGGAAGTGCATCTTTAAAGTCTTGAATATTGACTTGGGAAGATTGCTGCAGTGGAAAACAACACATTTGTCAGGGTCGGAGCCGTAATTGTTGTTCCAGTCAAGAAGAGCACTTGGTGTACCACCAGCCAGCTGTAAAATGTACATGGCCAACACGCCGGTAATATCCACTTCACAGGCACTAGGCAGCAGGGACTCACTCATCATACTCATAAGCGTACAGGGCACTATGCCAAAGAATTCCTCAAGACCCGTCCAGCACTGAACGGCTGTGCCGTTAAGCTCCATATCATTGACCCATCGGTCTACCACGAGACCGAACTTGGCCATCTTTAACAGGCTGTCGGCGGGAATGGATTTGGTTGAAATGTATTTCTTGATGGCATCTAACTTTCGCTTGACCCCCCTATCGTTATCGGTAAGCAATGCTACCCTTCCAAGGATTTCAGATAAATCTATAGTCTCGATGGAAATACCCGAAAGTTCGAGGATTTTTTCACTAAAGCGGACTGTATTAAAAGCTGCGGGACGGGCACCAATAGCACCAAATCTGGGATTCTTCAGGCCGTTAACAACTCTGCAGATGGAGGAAAAATCGTCAAGGTCCTTTTTAAATTCGGCAGACTCAACTTTAACGGTATGCGACATGGTCAGCGTGTAGGGGATACCTGCCTGCCTGAGGTTATTGCAAACACTAATCTTGCCGCAAAAAGAATCACGTCTGTTCGAAGCGCTCATTTTACCCTGAGTATCCGGCTCAGAATGAATCAGGATTGGCACATTAAGGCCGGAACGTTTTATTGTCTCAGCCACCGCCTTTTCATCACCAAAGTTGGGCAGCGTTACAATTATGCCATCAATCCAGGCTGCATTTTTTGCAAAAAGTGCAGCGCATTTCTTTGCATCGGCAAATGTTTCAACGGTACCGTATTTTGTTTCCTGCATTGGCAAAGCAACTGAATTGAAGTTGTTCTTTTTGAGTACTTCAAGTATGCTTTTTCGCCCCTGCTTAGCCAAGATGTCGGGGAAAAATCCCCGATTTCCAACGATGACTCCAAACGTGTTTTTTTTCATTTTTGTCTCCTTTTTCGACGATGCCAAAAGTATCATTCCGCTTGTGGTTTCTGTTGACCGTAATAAGCATTCTTGCCGTGTTTGCGTAAATAGTGCTTATCCAGCAGGGCCTTGCTAATCGGGCCCTGACCGGGATTTATAGTGATAGTACCAAACGCCATCGTTGCGATGTGTTCCAGCACAACCGTGGCTTCGACAGCTTCAGCGGGGCTCTTACCCCAAGAGAATGGGCCGTGATTAGCCACTAAAATTGCAGGCATTTCCACTGGGTCTAAACCTGAAAATCGCCTGACAATAACTTTGCCCGTGTTCAGTTCGTAATCACTTTGTATTTCATCCGGTTTCATTACTTCGGTGACAGGCACGGAACCGTAGAAATAATCGGCGTGGGTAGTGCCAAAGCAGGGAATTTCCTTACAGCTCTGCGCCCACATAGTTGCAACAGGTGAGTGGGTGTGACATATACCGCCAATGGCTTCGAAATTTCTGTAAAGCTCCAGGTGTGTCGGCGTGTCTGACGAAGGATTGAGGTCCCCTTCGATAACGTTTCCATCCAAATCGAGTAATACTATTTTGTCTGCTGTTAGCTCATCGTATGCGAGACCACTGGGCTTGATAGCCACAATACCTGCCGAGCGGTCAATTCCACTAACATTGCCCCAACTGCAGATGACGAGCTGTTGTTTGTGCAATTCAATATTTGCATCACAGACGGCTTTTTTCAGTTCTTCATACATAATATCGCCATTAAGGCTTTACGCTGTCTTTGATATTCAGCAGGTCTTTCATAACATTGGCCAATTTGCCGGATGAAACCTGCAGGCCAAAGGCATCATGCAACTGCATATAAAGAGCATATAGTTTTTGGTAAGTCGTGTTGTTTTCGGGAATAGGTTTATAAGTGACGTCTTTTATACCGCACATAGCAGCCTGGGCGCCGGCGAAATCATCGTAACCGCCGGATTCTCTGCCAGCTACAACAGCACCGGCGATACATGCACCCAGCGCACAACTCTGGGCGGAACGGGATATCTTCATTTCCCTGCCGGTCACATCAGCGTAAATCTGCATCAATATAGGATTCTTTTCAGCGATACCGCCGCAATTTATCACTTCCGAAACCTTTACGCCATATTCCTCAAAGCGGTTAATAATGGTAAGGGCTCCAAAAGCGGTCGCCTCAATCAACGCCCGGTATATTTCTTCGGGCCTTGTGTGCAGCGTCTGGCCTATCAGCATTCCGGTCAGTCTTTGGTCTACCAGTACCGTACGGTTGCCATTGTTCCAATCGAGTGCTAATAAACCGGATTGGCCCGGTTTCAAGTTCGCCGCTTTTTCTGTAAGAGCTTCATGAGAGCCTGCCGATTCACCGCCCGGCTGTACGTAGTTGACAAACCAGTTGAAGATATCACCCACCGCAGACTGGCCTGCCTCCAAGCCAAAAAAACCCGGCAGTATAGAACCGTCAACTATACCGCATATCCCCGGTATATCGGCCAATTCATTGTCAGATTTAGCCACAAGCATATCACAGGTACTCGTGCCTATTATTTTGATCAGCTTACCCGGAGCAATACCGGAGCCAACAGCGCCTAAATGGGCATCAAAGGCCCCTACTGCTACCGGAATACCGGCAGGTAATCCAAGCTTATCCGCCCACTGCTCAACAAGTTTTCCTGCCGTTGTCTGAATGGTATAGGTTTTGTCGTAAAGCCGGTCGCGAAGCTCACCAAGTTTAGGATCGAGCTTAGACAGAAAATCTTTAGAAGGCAAGCCTCCCCATTGGTCATTAAAAATAGCTTTGTGGCCGGCAGCACACCTGCTTCGCTTGATAATATCCGGCTTTGTTGTGTCCGTCAAAACAGCCGGTATATAATCGCAGCATTCAATCCAACTATAGGCCGCATCAAAAACGTCAGGATCGGTTCTCAAACAATGAAGAACTTTGCTGAAAAACCATTCAGATGAATATGTCCCGCCGCACTTGGCAAGGTATTCGGGATGTTCCTTTTCGGCCAACTGGGTGATCTCAGCGGCTTCTGCGTGGCCGGTGTGGTCTTTCCACAGCCAGGCACAGGCGTTTGGATTACCTCTGAATTTAGCCAACATACTCAAGGGTGTGCCGTTCTTATCGACCGGAATTGGCGTCGAACCGGTAGTATCAATACCGATACCTATAACCTGGCTTACATCAAAATCCTTATTAGCATTCCCTGCTTCAGTAACAGCAGCCTTGATGACAGCTTGGGCGCCTCTGAGATAATCGGCCGGGTTCTGTCTTGCCAGATTGTGGTCGGCCGAATCAAGAATGATACCTGCTTCACCGGTTTCGTATTCATGGACTGCTGTCCCCAGCTCATTACCGTTAGCAACGTCAACGCACAAAGCCCTGACAGAATTAGTCCCGTAATCCAATCCAATCGTATAAGCCATCGTTTAAGATCCCATACAATATCACTATCATCACTGTCTCGAACACCTGTTCTAATAAAAACACTATCCCCTGAAGTACAGATATGCGGCAAGAATCACGGCCAGCACCGCAGCAGAGGCTGCTACTTCGCGCCAATCCCAACTGCCTCGTGACAGACGGCGGTGCTCCTCGTTAAGCGTGCCGTAAGTCAAACCGCTAATACGCTCGTAGGACGGCTCAGACGTCCTCCAGCTAACCACTATCATCACAAGAACACATACAATGAAGATGAAAAGGCTATAGTACTGGAAGTAAATGTTGCTCACTATCCAAAGAAATGTCCCCTCCTGATACTCAAATCCTTTAATCAGCTTGACAGGAGTATCGACAGCCAAACGAAAGACACCAAGCAGAAATCCGACAATCAGTGCGGCCAGGCATCCCTTACTGTTCATTCGTTTACTGAATATACCTAAAAAGAAGACCACAAAGATAGGCGGAGCCAGATATCCCTGCACAGCCTGCAAATAGTGGTAAAGCCCCCGTGCCCCCTGAATCACAGGTACCCAAAACAGACCAATAATCACCATAACAGTGGTAGCGATACGGCCCATCCAGACCAGTTTGTGCTGGGATGCCTCGGGCCTGAATTTCGAATATAAGTCCATAGTAAACAAGGCCGAGGATGCATTGAACACACTCGACAGTGAGCTCATCAGGGCGGCCAACAACCCGGCCACAACAAGACCTCTCACCCCCGGAGGAAGCACGTGTTTAACCAATAAGGGGAAAGCCGCCTGGCATTTTTCATTGTCAAGCGATCCCGCCGTATATAAAGCTTCCTTCAGTTCCATCATCTTACCGCTCTTGGCCAATGCGAAGCATATCATACCGGGAATAATAAATATGAACACAGGCAACAGCTTCAGAAAGGAGGCCCATATACTACCTCGTCGCGCCTCACGCTCGCTCGGCGCACCCAGGGCACGCTGAACGATATACTGGTCCGTGCACCAATACCACAGTCCAATGATTGGAGCGCAAAAAAGCATCCCAAGCCAGGGGTAATTGCCGTTGAAATACCACGCGATTTTTGTCTCGCTCATTACCGGCTTCCACGTGCCCTCCATTCCCGCGGGAATCAACGGCTTCCACAAATTAAACATATCTGATCCGGCAATCTCCCGTAATTGTTCCCAGCCGCCTATCGCTTTTAGACCGAATATAGTCACCAGCGCCGAGCCAAACACAAGTACAACGGTTTGAACCGTGTCCGTATAAACAACTGCCCTCAATCCGCCCAGAACGGTATAAATTCCCGTAAGGATAATCACAAGGAACGAACCAATCCAGAAACTGTCCATCACGACAAACCCTAAATCAAGCCGCAACTCCGGAAGAAGGGTGCGAAAAACAACTCCGCCGGCGAAGACACCGACAGCTATCTTCGTGAGCACGTACCCAACCAGCGAAATGACCGAGAGCACCCACCGGCTGGCCGGAGAAAAACGACGTTCGAGAAATTCCGGCATCGTGAATACTTTGCTTCTCGCGTAGAACGGAACGAACACCCACGCCAGAACCAGCAGGCACCAGGCATGCAGCTCATAATGAGCCATTGCCACTCCGTCGGTACAGCCGGACCCTGCAAGACCGACTAAGTGCTCGGAACCGATGTTCGATGCAAAAATAGATGCTCCGACAACCCACCATCCAAGATTTCTGCCGGCAAGAAAATAGTCATCTGCAGTGTCCTTACGCCTAAGGATAACCCACCAGGCAACAGCCAGAAGGATGCCAAAATACCCAACGATCGCGATCCAGTCAAATGATTCCAAACCCATTTGTCACCTTTCCTTGATTTAACCTAAAAACCGGAATACCAAACTTACAAAGAATATAAGAAAAATAGACAAATTTAGATCTCAATATGGAGACAAACGTATCTCCAGTTTCGACGATTTTAACGGCAAATCACCTCTATTCAAGTATGATTTACTGAAATTTATGTGTTTTTCGATGTTAAATCCCCGGCCGGTGAGACCTTTAAGGATTTTTTGTAAAGAAAAGTGCTGTGAAACAACAGGAATATATTACATGTTCGAAATCATTCGACCTTCCATAGCTTTTTTAGCAGTTGGTACATTTTCGGGTCGTGTTGTTGCAATTCAGAGCGAACAAAAGGATAAAAATCATTGGTGCCGAAAAAAGCTTCGGTGGCCTCGGCGAAATATTCCTGGTCGTTGTTCAATGCGTAAGCACGTCTCGGCCGCCCGTTGATATGCAGAACCGATTCGTACTGTTTGCTCTTTACAGCATCCTTGTAGGCTGAGTTGACTTCGGAATTGTCGTAATCCAGTACACAATGATGGTAAGAATGGGCCAGCTCGTGCAAGACCATCCAGGGTTGGCCCAGAGTCCATTTAAGGAAATTATTAGCGTTGGCTATCTCGACGCTGCGTTCTTTCTCAGGATTGAAGTCATTCTCAATGAGCCACTGCCTGTTCGGATGGTAGCACATGCACGGATGACGCGGGGCCTTGTACTCGGCCCAAATTGGGATGCGGCGAAGCTCTTTCAGAGGCTCAGCCGGCACGACTCGTGTGATCTGGTAAAGTTGGTGCCTCAACAGTTCCGATACATTTTCGGCAAGCTGAGCATGTTCGGATAACAGCTCGTTGTTCACAAGCACCTTCCAGCCTTCAATTTCCCGTGCCGTATAGTCGGACGTCGGTGTATATTTCGGCAAAACAGCTTGAACTTCGAGAATGCGTATTTCCCAGGGACCCAATTTTTCAGTTCGTTTCAGAATCCCTCGCTTAGCTATTTCTTCTATATGATTTCCTTCAGGCTGGATTTGGGTAATTGTATACCCAGCAGAAGCAGCGCCGATGCCATACCTGGCTGGGTCAATCCTGAACTCTATCGTATTGTCTCCTTCAAGATAGTTCGCCAGAAAGACGCCCAGCGTCCCATCTTCGGCCTTCCAGATAGAACCCTGTATGCTCGGAAGAGTTGCTGTCTTGGGATTATTTCCGTGGTCAGGCCAGGTTTCAGTTATGGTATTTACATCGTTTGTCGGTTCTATAAGCTCAACCAACTCTCCAAAAGTAAGAAATTTTTTGGCGGCGACGCGGCACTTTCCAATCTTCTTGAGGTAAGCAGCCTTTTTGGCATGTTCCGGTCTGAACAGTTGTAAATCCATCCATCCGTTCTGACTTCCCCAGAGGAAGGCCCGCCCCTGTGCCATAATCCAGGCGCGGTCGCCGTGCCCAAACCATGCGGGGCTGCCAAAATAAATGCTGTAGCCTGAATACACCGCGGTTATCATGGGGATGGAACGCTCATCCGGTTTTATCCAGATAAGGAAAGCGTCAACACCATCCATAAAGGGCTCTGCGGCACATTCAGTGGTTATAATCATATTTCTGCCGTCACTGTGAGCGACCTTCTGAACCTTCCTGAGCATCTTTCGATAACCATCGACCCACCACCCGCCGCCGCCGAGGGGATGGCCATGTGATTTGTCAAAACAAAGGACAGGACTTGCGGCAGCTATCTGGTCGATATAAACGGCATTTACACCGACATCCTTTGCCAATCGCTCGACAATCTGTGTAACTTTATCCTGCCAGAATTCCGTATAGCAGCACATCGGCGCCTGCTTCACATTATTACCATACGTTTCGACATAATGCTTTCCCATCCGGTCTTTGGCGCAATAAGGTAAATATTCACCAAAGTCATCGTTAGAAACATCAATAATTCTGCCGTTGATATAGGGCATAATTACAAGACCTTTTGACACGAGGTCGCGCACCTGGTCCGGAATACCGGGCTTTGTCGGGAAATAGTGCGGGTAATGAGTATCAAACGGAATCTTGTGCCAATTGTACCAGTGTGCCGCGGTGGGGACTTCGAAATACTTCTGTGCATCAATAAGAGGCTTGTTTTTTTCTTCCAGCGTCCCTTTTTCCGGGCCGATATAGTTGCCCACGAGCATCCACAATCCGATGTCCTTGAGTGCCTGCGGCATACTATCACGCTGCGAAACTTTCCCTTCGGATGTCCATGGAGCGGTAACGGCGAATTTACGGTAAGTCTTGGCACCCTGCATCCAGCCTCCACGATATACTCCCATCATCACAGGGAAGGGATCCTTGTGGTCGGAACCGGGAACCGCCATATTTTCAACATTTGTCTTTATATAGAACTCTTTGCCGGGCTCTATGGTAAAACTTTTATCCCATGCCCTCGGGTCGTGTGCGGCCATATAAACTGCATTCGTTCCTCCGCTTTGGGACGCTGTGCGCTTCATCGCGCACATAAACTGCATCGGCATCGACCAGCCATGGGGATATTTATATGACATTCTTTCGCTGCATTTTTTGTATAGCTTGCCAAAGTTACGTCTGGGCACGGCTATGTCGTATTCCCCGGATTTTAAATAGCCACTAAATTTCGGGAAATCAACTTCGTAAAGACCCCAGACATTAGAACCGTTGTCGACCGATACCCGCCACTCAGCTATGCCGGAATTTCGAGGCAGGTCGACCGTTACCCGTACGCTAATAACCTGTTTGTCTTTATCAAGGTCTATATTGGGCCATTCAAAAGTCGCCCGCTTCAGCCCATCAGGCAGTTCTTTAATCTCATAAGAACTGCAAGGCACCTGCGTACTCGACAGGATTCGTCTCTGATTACCCTCGTAAAAGACAAGCTCCCAGAGCGCGTGCTTTCCTTCAACTGCTTGAATATGATTGACCTCTGACGCCAGGTCCACCATAGCAGCAAGTCCCACATGTTCGGGTTCAAATTCGAAACTAACAATGTCGTTGGCCAATATGACCTTTGATGTCGGCTTTGCGGGCTGAGCAGAAAGGGCATCTGTTATGGACAATGCAAAAATGCTCAGCAAGCAAATTGTCAATATACGGATTTTTAATTTTGGAAGAATAATTTCCTGCTCCTTTCAGTTTTATTTGATAGACACTATATACCCATAACCTCTCAATCACATTATACTACAAAATCTGCTTGAATAATGCAAAGTTTATCCTTACAACCAAATCTGTATTTTACAGCCGGCTCTGTGTATAATAAACCCTCTTAGCTAAATTTAAATGATAGAATCAAATAAATAGAAAAATGGTATGAATTCGAAACAGCGTGTATTAGCGGCAATGAATCATAAAGAACCGGACCGTGTTCCGGTTATGTGCCAGCTTGCCCTCGGACATTACTTCTTAAACTGCCACTACAGCCCTTCGGAAATATGGTTCGACTCTGAAACCTTTGCCAAAGCCCTCGTTGATTTACAGCAACGATATGAATTTGACGGCATCCTGGTGAACCTGCCCGGCAGGCCGGCGGATTGGAAAAACAACCTCAAATCATCAAAGACAATTGATAAGAATGAATGCCTGTATTGGAAATCAGGATTTGAAACAATTATCCCGCCGGATGATAATCCACAGACATATCAGCAGGGACAGGTACCTCTCGAACGGGCGGACTATAAAACAGTCGACATCAATGACCCGGCTACATACAGGCTTGCCGGCTATGTCTGGAACACCTGGCATATACCGGAGCTTTGGGACATTGACCTGAACGCCGACCTTTCCGACCCGGCAGCTTATCCTGTGTGGTTTACAAATGCGCTTGAAAAAACCCGGCAGCTTGCACCGGACGTCTCGGTACATGTGGAAGTATTCTCACCTTTCACTCATTTTATGGAGCTGTTCGGTTATGAACAGGCCCTTATGGCCCTGCTCGATGAGCCTCAAAAGTGTCACGATGTACTCGCCTCTTTTACACAACAGGTATTTGCACAAGTTAAATTGTACGCCGGCTGTGGGCCTGATGCCATTCTCGTAAGTTCCGCATTCGCCGGTGCGGGCTTCATAAGCCGGCAAATGTATAAAGAATTCGTGGTCCTTTATGAAGACCAGATTTTTCAGGCAATACAAAGACATGGATCAAAATCGTACGTTCATACCTGTGGGGCAATCGGCGACCGCCTGGACCTTATGAGCGAAACCACTGTTGATGGAATTGACACATTGGACCCGCCGCCACTTGGCACAGTAGAGCTGCGCCAAGCGAAATCAAAGTACGGGAAGCGGTTCTTTTTTAAGGGCAATCTGGATGCGGTGAACGAAATGCTAAATGCAGATGAGCAAACTTTTGAACAGGCTGTAAAGGATAGGATTAAAATCGGCAAACCAGGCAGCGGTTATATTCTGTCTTCAGCCTGTAGCGTAGCGCCTCATGTCAAGCCTGAGAGGCTCAAAATACTCTCATCACTGGCGAAGAAATTTGGTCAATATAGTTAGTAAAGCCACCGCTGGGATAAAGAGTTATTCTACTATCACAGTCTCATCAAGCGGGATGCCAAGTCTCTTGAACCTTCCGGCACGGGATTTTTCATCTCCGACGTTAATCTCTCGAGCAATCTTCCCTACTTCCAGGGCGCGCTGCCTGGGAACGACAAGCACGCCATCGCCATCAGCAACAATTAAATCGCCGGGAAATACAAGGACGTCGGCGCAGTTAATAGGAAAGTTAAAGGATTCGGCAATGAGCCTTCCCGGTCGGACACCGCGGGTACTATACCCGTCTGTGCAATAGACAGCGATTTTTTTGACTTTGACAATCTCATCGGTATCCCGCGCGCCGCCGTTCGTAACCACTCCAATTACTCCTTTCTCCGCCCAGCCGAGACTGTTATTGGAGCCGATAAAACCACATTCCGGAATTCCGCCTGCATCAATAACTGCTACATCCCCCGGCTTCGCAACCGTCAGCCATGCATCAGGCGCCCTTCCATACTGCTCGGACTTGAATTTCCTGAATCCTTCAAGATTGGGGAACGAATTTTGACCGACTCTGACATCAGTAGGGACATGGCGGACTGTAATCGCAAATCCTACTATTCGATGAGAAAATTTCTCCACATCCCGCCATAATGGCCGAATGTTTTTGTTCATAAGGCCAATATCCTGCAGACCAACCAGGTCCATAGCATCAAGCACATCGGTGAGCCGCAAATCCTTATACAATTCAAGAATTTCACTCCGCGCCTGTTTACTATCGTCGAAACTTTTGTTCTTTAGTAACCTGACTCCTTGAGGTGTTATAATCTCCTTCGCCTTTTGCTGTTCCTGCGTATATGTAAAAGGAACACAGGACATTAAAATGAGCAAGAATAGTGCAATAAAACCGGTGCATTTTGGTTTGCATTTAATTAAATGATACATAGTGACCTCCTATAAATGTTGGACTCAATTTATGATGTACAAGTGCTGAAAAAGTTAACTGAAAGTTATCAAAAAACAAGGATATTCTTATATTTCGGGTCAAAAACTGCCGGAGCATATGCGAGACGTCTATTAAATTCCGGTTTGACTTAATTAAAATAGTAAGATAAAATATAAATATAGTAATATATAACAAGAAATCAAAGATTAAATATCGTATGTCAAACGTCATTAACAGCGCAATGGAGGATATCAACTTTATTAGTTTTCGGCAAGAACAAATGAAAATAAGGTTTGACAAGCTGGGATACTGGGCATTGTTTATCTCAATGTGGCTAATGATACAAGCAACGTCTTTGTCTGCTAAGGAAAAGACCCCGAATATAGAGGCTTTGCAGTCAATGGTAGAAGCCGACTGGGCTGCGCAGGAGCACAGAAAAAACCGAACACCGGATGCACCTGAAGCAATCCGCAATTCGTTGCAGAGCGCCGAAAAGCTTCTTGAGGATCTTCGAACAATGCCCGAAGCACCGGAGTTCAGCTTGGAGTCAACTGCCTTGGAACGCCTGAGAGCTCAAGCGGATACGATAGATTCGCTGGATAAGAATGCCCGACTCGTTCTGTATCGCGATATTCGTTCTGTCGCGCGGAGGCTGGCGCTGAAAAATCCGCTCATTGCCTCAAAGCCTATCGTGTTTATGAAGCGCCGCCGCTTTATCTGCCAGATGCTTCACGAATATCTTGGCTACTTCTATGACTATGGAGACATTGCCGGCGGCGGAGTGTACGTACTCGATGAACCGGGGTATTCCCTCAAGACCACAGACCTTATCAAAGGACGACTGCCTCACGGCAATTACACAACCTTAGCATTGTCCTATGATGCACAGATGATTTACTTTGCCTTTGCCGAGCGGGCCGCTAAAAAGCCGGATTATTACTCGCCCCAACGGCGGTGCTTCCACATCTACGCAATAGATACCGATGGGACAAATATGTGTCAACTTACTAATGGCCCGGATGACGATTTCGATCCATGTCCGCTGCCTGATGGCGGAATCGTTTTTATGTCCACGCGTCGAGGGGGTTTCGGGCGATGCCATAATCCTTGGGAACCTCTGCCCAGCTATACGCTGCATCGTATGGATACATCCGGTAAATCTGTAAGGACACTTTCATACCATGAAACAAATGAGTGGCACCCCTCTGTTCTGCTCGATGGGCGAATCGTGTATTCCCGCTGGGATTATGTCGACCGTTCCGCGGCGAACTTCCACGGACTTTGGGTCAGCAATCCGGACGGCAGCAATCCCTCTATTCTCTTCGGCAACTACACCCAGCGAATCAACGCATGCTTTCAGCCCCGAGCGATACCGGGCTCGAATCGAATCGTATTTGTCGCCGGCGCGCACCATGCGGACGTGGGCGGTTCATTGGTCGTTTTCGATCCCGCACGTGAAAAGCTGGACCCCGTCACCGGACAGGACCAATTCGATTCGATTGAGGTCCTTACGCCGGAGGTGTGTTTCCCCGAAGCTCCAGGCTGGCCCAAAAGCTATTTCCACAGCCCGTGGCCGCTCTCGGAAAACTACTTTTTGGTTTCTTTTAGCCTCGAGCCGCTTCCCGGTATGGGGCCGAGCGTCAATAAGGACACTCACACCGGAATTTATTACTTCGACCGCTTTGGCAATATGGAATTGCTTTATAAAGAAGACGGTATCTCCTGCATGTATCCTATCCCTCTTGCCCCTCGTTCGGTTCCACCTGCCGCTGCCTCCACACTCAATTCGGACCTCGGCGAAGAGGGCGAATTTGTGCTTACGGACGTGCAGAAGAGCCTGTTCCCGTTGCCTGCCTCCCGGCCAATCTGCGAGCTGCGAATCTTCCAGGTACTTCCCAAAACAAACACTCATATCGCCAATCAGCCACGGATTGGTTTTGCCAACGCTGAGAGTACCCGTATGATGCTCGGTACGGTTCCCGTTGAATCTGACGGCTCGGCATATTTCAGGGTACCGGCTCGCAAGCCCCTTTATTTTCAGGCGCTGGATGAGAAAGGCCGGGCCGTTCAAAGCATGCGAAGCGCCACCTACCTGCAACCCGGCGAACGTCGCAGTTGTATCGGCTGTCACGAGCCGCGAGGCACGGTGCCAACGAATAAACAAAACCTGCTGGCCCTGAAACGGCCACCGTCGAAGATTGAACCCGGTCCGGATGGAACCCGTCCTTTCAGTTATCCTCGCCTTATCCAGCCCGTTCTCGATAGGCATTGCGTTCGGTGCCACGATGGTACAACGGGAGACCAGAAGAGTCAGTTAGCTTTGACCGGCGAACCGACAGGGTCTTTTAGCAAATCGTACGAGAGCCTCAAACCATACATTAGATGGTATGAATGGGGCGGAAGCAGTATTACACAGATCGTTACCAGGCCGGGACGCATCGGGACCGACGAAAGCCCTCTGTTGAAGGTGTTGGAGGACTCAACGCACGCAAAGAATGTAAATCTTATGGAAGAGGAACAAGACAGACTCTATATCTGGCTCGACGGCAATGTCCCATTCTACGGCACCTATGATGAAAAGCAGCAACTCGCACAGAAAAACGGGCAGGCCATACCATTGCCTCAGATTCAATAAAACATCTTTGAAGGCTGACGTAAAAAGCTGTTTGCGAATTTCTCTGTATTAAGTAGAATGTCTTATCCGGGCGTAAATTTAATATGACATTTGGACAACAAAATTAATAGTGAATAAGTTAAAGGAGTAAAAATGAATCTCGATTTTTCTTATTACATGCCAACCAGA